>FWPU01000644.1_pt1 | contig 112008 bp, 91 predicted proteins | sample 2228361 | NCBI WGS metagenome assembly FWPU01 (sample SAMEA103939777, study PRJEB20133) | metagenome | reverse complement strand
GTGGTGCACACCGACCCCGCCCGCTCGCGCGCGGCCCTCGCCGCCACCGGCCTGCTGGACGGCCCCCCGCCCGTCCTCTGACCGGCGGGACGCAGGACTCTTGAAAAGGCACGGTTGCCAACCACTCCGGGGCTTCGATTAGCCTGCCCTTTTCGCCCGTTTCGGGGAACTCCGCTTGAGTCCCGGTCCGTCTCGTCCGACACTGCCGGCATGAAAGTCCTCCCCTGGCTGAACGGCGCGTTTGGACTTCGGTTTTTGTTCGTGGTGGCGTGGGCGATTGGAGGTGTGCCGGGGCGGGCGGGTGCGGCAGAGGCCGCCAGCATGTCTCAACTATGGGGCGCGCGGGGCGAGCGCTGGGCGCCGCGGAGCCGCCTGCCGGACTTTTCCTTCGCGGGTTACCGGCGCGGGGAAAAACCGCTGCCCGACCTCCCGCCGGGGGTGAGCGTCCGGGATTTCGGCGCCCGGGGCGACGGCGAGACTGACGACACCGCCGCGTTCCAGCGCGCGCTGGCCGAGGTTAAGACCGGCGCCATTGAAGTGCCGCCCGGGCGTTACCGTCTGAGCGATCAGTTGGAAATCACCCGGTCGGGCGTCGTGCTCCGCGGCGCAGGGCCGGAGCGGACCATCCTCTTCTTTCCGAAACCGCTGAACGACATCCGGCCCAACTGGGGCTCCACCACAACCGGGCAAAAGACCTCGAACTATTCCTGGTCCGGCGGCTTTGTGACCTTGCGCGGCAGTTTTCGCTCCCGGGACCTGACGGACATCACCGAGCCCGCCCGGCGGGGCGATCGGGAGTTCACCGTGGCCTTCACGAATGGTTTGCGCGTCGGCCAGGAGGTGGAGGTGTTTCAATCCGACACGCCCGAAAACACGCTGGCGGTGCATCTCTACGATGGCGATTCCGGATCGGTCGAAAACTTGAAGGGCACAGCGCGCGTCTCGCTGATCTGCCGCATCACCGCGCTGCGCGAACAGCGGGTCATGGTGGATCGGCCGCTGCGCTGGGATTTGCGGGCGGAGTGGCGGCCTCGCCTGCGGGCTTTCGAACCCACGGTCACGGAAAGCGGCGTGGAACATCTGACGTTCGCGTTTCCCGTGACGCCGTACCAGGGGCACTTCACCGAATTGGGGTTCAACCCCGTGGCGCTGTACGGCGTGGCTCATTGCTGGGTCCGCAACGTGCGGGTGCTCCATGCCGACAGCGGACCGTTTATCGGCGGCGCTTTCAACACCGTGGAGGACCTGTTGCTGGAATCCGCCCGAACGCCCGACCGGCAGAACTGCACCGGACACCACGGCGTGTCGCTCGGGGGCACGGACAACCTGCTTCGCACCTTTGACCTGCGCGTGCGGTTCATCCACGACATCACTCTCAGCGGCTTCTGCTCGGGCAACGTCATCGCCAGTGGACGGGGCTTGGACTTGAGCCTGGACCATCATCGTTACGCGCCGCACGAAAACCTGTTCACCGAGCTGGACGCCGGCGCAGGCACGCGGCTGTGGCAGAGCGGCGGGGGGGCGGCGTTGGGCAAGCACTGCGGCGCGCGCGGCACCTTTTGGAATATCCGCGCCGCGCGCCCGTTGAGTTATCCCCCGCCCGGCTTTGGGCCGCCCTCGATCAATCTCGTCGGGCTGACCACGGACGCGCCGTCGGAAACCGAGGTGGCGGGTCGGTGGTTCGAGGCCATTTCGCCCGCGCAACTTCAACCGCAAAACCTGTACGAGGCCCAGCTCCGGCGGCGACTGGGGAAGTAACGCGCGCGTGGGACCGGGCGGGCATGGGCTGCCCCGAGCTGGGGACAGCCCGCCCTACCGGCGATAGGTTCTCGGGTCCGGTAGGGCGCGTTCTCCGAGCGCACCGCGTATGGCTACTTTCGCCTCTTCTCCATGGTCCGCGGGCCGCGATCCGCCGGGCTGGAAGCCCGGCTCTACGGCAGGCTGGGAAGCCTGCCGCTACGGTCGCGGCAGCCCTCTGGGCGGCCGTGAAGGGCGGCTTCCAACCGCACAATCGGCTCTGCGTGAGCACTACCACGGCCCGCGGCGGGCTGAGACAGCCTGCCCTACCAGCGACGAGTTTAACCGCGTCCGGTCGGGCGTGCTCTCCGAACGCGCCGTCGCGATCACCCAGACCTGGTCGGGCGCGTTCTGCGAGCGCGCCGTTCCTCTTGGCGCCCTTCGCGTCTTCCCCGGCTTCGCGTGAGGCGAGTCGCGCCCCGGCAACGGTCCGGCGCAAAGTTTCCTCGAAAAATCCGCGGACCCTGCTCAAACTCCGCGTTCAACACTTACGCCGCAATTGCCCATGAGCACCCGTTACACGATCGGACTGGACTACGGCACCAACTCGGTGCGCGCGCTGCTGGTTAACACCGCCACCGGCCGCGAGGTTGCCACCGCCGTCTGGAACTACGAACACGGCGAGGCCGGAGTCATCCTGGGGCGCGACCCCAACCTGGCCCGCCAGCACCCGGCGGATTACGTCCGGGGGGCCGAGGTCACGATCAAAAAGGTCCTGGCCGAGGCGAAAAAGACCGTTCGCGGTTTCCAGCCGGCGCAGGTGGTCGGCATCGGGGTGGACACCACCGGCAGCACGCCACTGCCCGTGGACGAGCGCGGCCAGCCGCTGGCCTTCCAGAAACGCTTGGCGAAACACCCGGCGGCGATGGCCTGGCTTTGGAAGGATCACACCAGTGTGGCCGAGGCGGCCGAGATTACCGAGAAGGCGCGCCAGCTGCGGCCGCACTACCTGGCCAAATGCGGCGGCACCTATTCCAGCGAGTGGTTTTTCAGCAAGATTCTCCATTGCTTGCGCACGGCGCCGGAGGTCTTTGACGCGGCCCACACCTGGGTCGAGTGCGCCGACTGGGTGCCGGCCATGCTCACCGGCACCGAGGCGCCGGACCAACTGACCGTGGGCGTCTGTGCTGCCGGCCACAAGGCCATGTACAACGACGACTGGGGCGGCTACCCGGACGCCGAGTTCCTCGGCGCGCTGGACCCGAAGCTGGGCGAACTGCGCGCCCGGCTCCGGCCCAGGGCTTACGCGATTGACAAATCCGTGGGCGGCCTGACCGAGGAGTGGGCGCGGCGCACCGGACTGCCGGCCGGCATCCCGGTCGCGGTCGGGGCGTTCGACGCGCACCTGGGCGGGGTGGGCAGCGGCATCGCCCCGGGCACGCTGGTCAAGATCATCGGCACCAGCACCTGCGACATGATGGTCGTGCCGGTGGGCCACCCGTTGGCCGACATCCCCGGCCTGTGCGGCATCGTCAACGGCAGCATTCTCCCGGGCTACTGGGGGTTGGAAGCCGGCCAGTCGGCCGTGGGCGACATCTTCAATTGGTTCGTCAACTACCTCCAACCCGGCGGCAAGAAGCTTGGCTCGCATGAGGAACTCACCAAGGGCGCGGCCCGGCTCAAGCCCGGCGAAAGCGGCCTGCTGGCGCTGGATTGGAACAACGGCAACCGCACCATCCTGGTGGACCAACGGCTGACCGGCCTGCTGCTGGGCCAGACGCTCTACACCACGCCGGCGGAAATCTACCGTGCGCTCATCGAGGCCACGGCCTTTGGCGCGCTGACCATCATCAACCGCTTCGAGGAATACGGGGTGAAGGTCGAACAGATCGTCAACTGCGGTGGCATCGCGGAAAAGAACCCGTTGGTCATGCAAATCTACGCCGACGTCACCGGCCGGCCGATGAAGGTGAGCCGCTCGGCGCAGACCTGCGCGTTGGGCGCGGCCATTGCCGGGGCGGTCGTGGCCGGGGCATACCCGGATTTTGCCGCGGCGCAGCGGGCCATGACCGGCCTCAAGCCGCGAGTTTTCCAACCGAACCCGGAGGCCCACACCGTATACCGCGAGTTGTACGCGCTGTACCGGAAGTTGCACGATGCCTTCGGCACCCCCGACTGGCAGGGCAACCTCTATGACGTGATGAAAACCCTCATCGCCATCCGCGCGCGGACGCGCTAACCGGCGTCGGAACGGCGCGGCCCGACTCGCCCCGGCCTCAGACAGCGCGGCTGGACGCCCCGTCCGCCGAAGGGCGGCTTCCCGGGCTTGCGCCGCGCGGGTTTTCTGCGACAACTGCCCCGAGCCTGTGTTGACCATGAATGCCTCATCCGCCCTCAGTCGCCGGGAGTTTTTGCGTGGGGCCGTGGCCGCGGTGACCGCGCTGGCGGTCGCGCCGACGCCCCCCGCCCGCGCGCAAACCGCCCCCGCGCGGATCAAGCTCGGCTTTGACAACTTTTCCGTGCGCGCCTTTGGCTGGAAGGCCCCGCAGCTCATTGACTATGCGGCGTCGCTCCGGCTCGACTCGCTGTTCATCACCAACCTGGACGCGCTGGAACGCTTTGACGACGCCTACCTGGCCGACCTCAAGTCGCGCGCGCGGGATCAGGGACTCGATCTGCTGCTGGGCTCCTGGAGCATCTGCCCCACCTCGCGCGCCTTCCGCAACACTTGGGGTACCGCCGAAGAGCACTTGCGCCTGGGCTTGCGCCTGGCGCGCGCCCTGGGTTCGCCGGTGTTCCGGTGCATCCTGGGCACGCGCGAGGACCGCAAGACCGACGGTGGCATCGAGAAGCGGATCGAGGACACCGTGGCGGTCTGCCGCGCTGTGCGCAACCAGGCCCTGGATTCCGGAGTGAAGATCGCCATCGAAAACCACGCCGGCGACCTGCAGGCGCGGGAGTTGATCGCCCTGGTCGAGGCAGCCGGGCGGGATTACGTGGGGGTCACCTACGATTCGGGCAACGTGACCTGGACCCTCGAAGAGCCCGTGGACAGCCTCACCAAGCTGGCCCCCTACGTCCTGTGCACGCACATTCGGGACTCGATGGTCTGGGAAACCGAGACGGGCGCGCGCGTGGCCTGGACGGCCATCGGCGAGGGCTGCACTGATTCGCGGGCCCTGTTCGCCAGACTGGCCGAGCGGTGTCCCGGCGTGGCGGTGCATGCGGAAATCATCTCCGGCTTCAACATCGAGTTCCCCTACCTCCGGCCGGAGTTCTGGGACGTGTGGCCCCACGCCCGGGGGGCGGATTTCGCCCGGTTCCTGGCGCTGGCCAAGAAAGGGCGGCCCATCCCGCCGTTTCGTCCCCCCGAAGGCCAGGACCGCCAGCAGGCGGAACGCGAGTACCAAAAGGCCGAGCTGGAACGGAGTCTGGCCTACTGCCGGGACGTCATCGGGCTGGGGCTCAAGAAGTAAGCCGCGGCCGGGACCTGAAATCCGGCGCGGCGCCCGCCGCCGAGTCGCGCGCGGTGGCGCGCCAAGACATTGTTTGAGCGGAAGGCAGGGCTCGACCAAGTCTCACCCGCGTGGAAAGGAGCTGCGGGATTGGCCCGACTGCGGCGCCCGTCATTCATCGGGAACGTGTTCAGAACAGCCCGTCCGGGCTCTTGCCTCCTCAAATCCAACTCCCTGGGGATCACCCGACTGGTGGCTGACGGGCTCGGCCCCGGGCCGGGAAAGTCGGTTTTCACACTTGACGCACAGCGCGCCTGGTACTATGTATTGCAAGGTACCATCTCTCGCATGATTATCGGCTGCCCTCTTCACCATCTGGCCCGGACCGCCGCCTCGTCGTGGCGGCGGTCCGGAGCCGGGGTGTGGTGCATGCCGACCGCGCGGCCCGGCCTCCGGCCCGCCTTTCCGCCGGGTCCCAATTCAGCACGGCGCCATCCAGTTGCTCCGGACTTTTGCGCCCGTGCCGTTGCCAGGGATCGTCGGCGTGGCCTCGGGCGCGCGCGCTCGCCCGGATGGCGGCTTCCGTGCTCCCCGGCCCGTGCCGCGCCATGAGTGATTATTTCGACAACTGGACCGTGCAGGTGCGCAAGGGCCTGTTGGATTTGTGCGTTCTCCGGGCACTGGCCGAGTGCGAACAATACGGGTACGAACTGGTCAAGCGCCTCGTGGCGCTTCCGGGGGTGGGGGTGACCGAGGGCACGCTTTACCCCCTGCTCTCGCGTCTGCGCCTCCAAGGGCTGGTGCGCACACGGCTGGAAGAATCGCCCGAAGGCCCGGTCCGGAAGTATTACGCGCTGACCAGCGAGGGACGGCGGGCGCTGGCAGCCATGACCGCGTACCTGGAGAAACTGTATCCCTTTGCCCTCGGAGACCAACCCCTCGGAGACCGCCTATGACGACCTGGACACCTGCCGCCCGCGCGGAGTGGGATCGCTATGTGGCCCGCTCTGGACCGGACCTCGCCGCCGCCGGGGCGGACCCTCTGGAAGTGCTCGAAGACCTGCGTCGGCATGTCGAAGTGGAGGCTGCCCGCGAGGGAGTGCAAACCCTCACCGCTGAGGATGTGCGCCGTCTGATCGCGCGACTCGGGCCGGTGGCCGCCGATCCGGAGTCCGTGGCCGCCCCGGTTTCCCCCCCGCTTCCCGAAGCAGCATCGGCCAGGCTGGTGGCTGGCCCTGCTGGGGGTGTTGTTACCGGGACTGACGTTGATCATTGAAGTGATCACCGGCATGTGCGCGGCGGCGTTTTTCGATCCGGTGCCGACGATTTGGCACGTGCTCCTGGGGGCTTTTGTCCCGGTGGTCAACGGAATCGCGCTGAATCACCTCACCGCAGGCAACTCGCGGCACCGCACGCTGCTGGGCTGGGCCAACGCGGTTGCCCTGGGCATTGCGTTGTTTTACGCGGTGATGTTCCTGCCCTTGCTCCCGCCCGGTCTGGTAGCCGTGCTGTTTTTTTGGCTGGGGCCTGCTGCCGTTAAGTCCGCTGCTAGCCGTGGCAGCCACGGCGGGCATCCGCCGGCATCTGCGCCGGTTGGGCGTGGGAGGGGAAGCCCCGCTGCCCGGTTTTTGGCGCGGGCTCGGGCTGGCCGCGGCGGTGATCGCGATGGTGGAAGCCCCGTTCTGGATCACGCGCTCGGCCCTGCAGCTTGCGGTGTCGGACGATCCGGATGAACGACAACGCGGTCTGGCCCGCTTGCGGGCGTGGGGAGATACCGACCTTCTCCTGCGGGAATGTTACGGCCGCACGCGCGGCGCCATGGCGATGGATGTGGTGACCCTCCTGATCACTGGCGGGCCGCGGGTGACCCCGGATCAGGCGCGCGAGATTTATTACCGAGTGACCGGCACACCGTTCAACGCGGTACCCGCGCCGCGCGTGCGCACAGCCCGCGGCGCTTTCGCCGCGCTGGATGAATAGACGTGGGACGCCGACCAGGGCGGCGAGCAGGTGGGCGGCCGGATCAAGGGCCTTCATTTGCACGCGTCGCGATTGGATGCGGTGGCCGAACCGGACGCGGCAGTGGGTTACTGGGAGTGGACGCTGGAATTCAAAAACCACTCGCCGCGGGACCGCGAGGCCCGGGCCCAGATCCTCCTGCCGCCGGGCGGGGTGGTTTCACGGCTGACACTCTGGGTCAACGGCGAGGAACGCGAAGCCGCTTTTGCCGGCCGCGCCCAAACCCGCCGGGCCTATCAGGAAGTGGCCATTCGCCAGCGTCGCGACCCGGTGCTGGTGACCACCGCGGGGCCGGACCGGGTCTTGATGCAGTGCTTTCCCGTGCCGGCGAACGGCGGGTTGATGCTGGTGCGCCTGGGGATCACCGCGCCCCTGCCGCTGGCCTCCGAAGACCTTGCCGTGTTGCACTGGCCCGGCTTTCTGGAGCGCAACTTCACCATCGCCTCCGATTTCCGGCACGCGTTGCGGGTGGAGAGCCCCGGCGATTTGCAGCCGCTCGGCCCGGCTCTGCGCCGAGAACCGTCCGGACCCGGACACGTGGTGGCGCGCAGGCAGGTGCAGGAAGATACGCTGACCCGCGGACTCTGCCCGGTGCGGGTGGTCCGGCCGGTCGGGGCAAGCCGCGTCTGGACCCCGGATGCGCGCTCCGAACAGGGCGGCCATGTCTTGGGAACATTTCGGTCCGGGCCTTCCTTTCGGCCAAACCGCGTGGTTCTGGTGGTGGATGGCTCCCGGCCCATGACCGCGCAGTTGACGGAAGTGGCCGCCGCGCTGGATGCCCTGCCGGCCGGCACGGAGGTCGCCCTGGTGGTCGCCGGCGACGAACCGCGCGTTTTGGCGGAAGTCCGGGAGCTTGACGCGGCCCATCGGGCGGCGCTCTGCGCGCACCTGGCCGCGCTGCGCGCGGCAGGCGGGTGTGACAATCTTCCCGCATTGCTCCGCGCTTGGGCACTCACCGACGGAAGACCGGATGCGGCCATTGTGTGGATTCACGCCCCGCAGCCGGTGCCGTTATCCGCGGCCGACGGGCTGGTTCAGGCGTTGACCCGCCGATCCGGCGAACCGCGGCTGTTTTCGGTGCAGACCGCTCCCGGTCCCAATCGCATCCTTAAGCAGCTCGACGGCATGCCGGGCGTCCACTTTGTGGTTCGCCGGGGCAGCGTGGGCGAAGATTTGCGGGAACTATTTCAGCACTGGTCCCCCGAGGGCGCCGCGCTTCGGCTCGAGCTTGAGCATGTCCAGGACCCGCCGAAGACGGAACCGGGGGTGCGCGAGGTCAGCTTGCACTTGGCGCGACTCTGGGCCGCAGCGGAAGTCCGGCTATTGCACGCGACGCGGCAAACCGAGGCGGCCGTGCACCTGGCCGCCGCGTATCAGATCGTCACCCCGGTTAGCGGCGCGGTGGTATTGGAAACGCAGGAACAGTATGACCAACACGGCTTGCAACCCGCCGACCCCGCGACCGTGCCGGCCATTCCGGAGCCGCGCGCTGTGGCATTGCTGGTCTTCGTGGCGGCTGCGTGGTTGATGGTCGGGATGCGGCGGCGGATTCGGCCGGCGTGACGACGGACCCGGGGCAGGCAACCGGGCGACGCCGAGGAGGAAAAGCAGGCTGTTCGCGGGCGTAGAGGCAGCAGGAAGGGAAAGACCGTCTCCCGAGCCTCCGGCGGCGGCTCGACACCGCAGGCCGGGGGCTTATGTTGGGGGCGTGAGTTTTCTGACCGAGTTTGAACGCCTGCCCCTGCAGGATCTGCTGAACCGCGCGCGGCACGCGGACGCGGCACAGGTGCGGCGGGCCCTGTCCAACGGGCGGCGCACGTTGGAAGATTTCGCCGCGCTGTTGTCTCCGGCGGCGGCGGCGTGCCTGCCGGAGCTGGCGGAGCAGGCCCGGCGGTTGACGTGGCAGCGGTTTGGCCGGGTGATCCGGTTGTTTGCGCCGCTGTACCTGTCCAACGAGTGCATCAACAACTGCCGGTACTGCGGCTTTTCCCGGGACAATCCGATCCTGCGGGTCACCCTAACGGTGGACGAGGTGCTGCACGAGGCGCGCGCGCTGCTGGCCCAGGGGTTTCGCCATCTGCTGTTGGTGTCGGGCGAGCATCCGCGGTTTGTTTCGCCGGATTACCTGCGGGAGTGTGTGGCCGCGTTGCACGCGGAGGTGCCCAGCCTGTCGCTGGAGGTCGGGCCGCTGGACGTGCCCGAGTATCGGCGGCTGGTCGAGGCTGGCGCAGAGGGGCTGGTGGTGTATCAGGAGACCTACGACCGCGCGGTGTACGCGGCGATGCACACCAGCGGACCGAAGCGGGATTTTGCGTGGCGGCTGGAGACCCCCGAGCGCGCGTACGCGGCGGGGTTCCGACGGCTGGGCATCGGCGCGCTGTTTGGCCTGGCCGACTGGCGTCTGGAGGCGCTAGCGGTGGCGGCCCACGCGGCGTATCTGCAGCGCCATTGTTGGAAGGCGTTTTTGACCCTTTCCCTGCCGCGGCTGCGCCCGTGCGCGGGGGAGTTTCAGCTGCGCGCTCCCCTCGCCGACCGCGAGCTGGCCCAACTGGTTTGCGCGCTCCGGCTGCAGTTTCCGGATGCCGGTCTGGTGTTGTCCACGCGCGAGCCGGCGCGGCTGCGGGACGGTCTGGTGCCGCTGGGCATCACGCTGATGAGCGCCGGCAGCCACACCGAGCCCGGTGGCTACACCGGGGCGGGTCGGGACAAGCTGCACCGCACCGAGCGCGGGCGGATCGTGGACCTGGGAGCCAGCGAATGGGCCGCTGAGGCGCCCGGGGCTACGGGGCAGTTTGACATCGCGGACGACCGGCCCGCGGCGGTGGTGGCGGCGCGGCTGCGCGAACTCGGCTACGAACCGGTGTGGAAGGACTGGGACGCCGCGCTGACGGTGTCCGCTGGAGGATGAACCCATGGCTGAGGGCACGCTCATGGCCAATGGCCAGCCGGTGACGACGCCGTTGCCGTGCACGGTGGAGGAGTTCCTGGCGGCGCGAGGCTTGCCGCCTCGCAGCGTGGTGGTGGAGCTGAACGGCGAGGCGGTGCCGCCCAGCGAATTCCCCCGCCGCACCCTGCGCGCGGGCGACCGGTTGGAGATTGTGAGGATCGTGGCGGGGGGCTGAGGCCGCGGCGCGGCGAAGCCCGGTTCGCAGGAGAAACCGGCCCGCGAGAGGCCGGCCTGCGCAAACCGCGTCGGGCGTTTTCGCTTGGAAGGCCGGCGGATCGGGCCTAGGTTGCGCGCGAGATGGAACGGTCACGCAAAGCCCGCCGGGCGCTGCTCCTGGGCATCGGTCTGGATTCGGATGGTCACAAGCGGGTGACCAGAGGGCCCAATTTTGCCCTGGTGGGCGGCACGGAGCGGACCCACGCGGAGATGACCGAGAAGGCCATCAAGATCAACGAGAAGCTGGCCGCCCGCGGCAAAAGCCTCGAAACGGTGAGCCGCGAGGAATTCGACGATATTGCTTACTCGGTCGGGCTCCGGCGGCATCGGCCCGAAGACTCCTGAGATGGAAACCGGCGCTCCGCCCTACCTGTTCCTGGTGGTGATGGCCGTGGTGGCCACGCTCTTCTGCCTGTCGCCGCTGGTGCTGGCGCGGCTGTGGGCGGCGTGGTTCTCGCCGCCGCGCCCCGGTCCGGAAAAAACCGCGCCCTACGAGTGCGGACTGCCCTCGCCCGGGGAGACGGGAGTCCGATTTCATTCCGGCTACTACCTGTATGCGCTGGTGTTTCTGATTTTCGACGTGGAGATGCTGTTTCTGGTGCCCTTTGCGGTGGCGTACGCCGGGCTGCCCGCGGGGGCTGCGGCGGCGCTGCTGGTGTTTCTTCTCCTGCTGGTCGAGGGACTGGTGTGGGCCTGGCGCAAGGGCGTGCTCCAGTGGGTCTGAGCCGGCGCCGGTTGCCAGCGGGAGCCCCAGGCGCTTCATTCGGAGCATGGACGAAGGACTGCGCAGCGAGCTGAGCAAGCAGGGCGTGTTCACCACCACGCTCGCCGAGCTCTACAACTGGAGCCGTCGCAACTCGATGTGGCCCCTGAATTTCGGCCTGGCCTGCTGTGCCATCGAGATGATCGCCGCCTCAATGGCGCGCTTTGACATCTCCCGCTTCGGCGCCGAGGTCTTCCGCCCCTCGCCCCGCCAGGCGGACCTGATGATCGTGGCCGGCACGGTCACCAAGAAAATGGCCCCGCTGGTGGTGCGGCTTTACAACCAGATGCCCGAGCCCAAGTACGTCATCGCCATGGGCGCCTGCGCCATCTCCGGCGGGCCGTTCAAGCAGGGCTACAACGTGCTCAAGGGCATTGACCGCTACCTGCCGGTGGACATCCACATCCCCGGCTGCCCGCCCCGCCCGGAGGCGCTGCTGCACGGGATTCTCAAACTGCAGGAGAAAATCGCCGCCCAGTCCCTGACCGGCGAACCCCGTCCCCGCCACCTGCGGGAAGACACTCCGGCCGAATATCCCGTACCCCGGTACGGCCCCTACGACCTGGAGCCGCCGAAGAACCCCGAGGTGTGGCGGCCGCCGGTCCTGATGCGCGGCCCTGCGGCCTGACCCGCCCGTGGAACCGCTGGACCAGATCCTTGCCCGACTGCGCGCCGCACTGCCCGGCGTGGAGGCGCATCTCGAGCCCAACGCCGCGGTACCGGCGCAGAGTTCGCTGGTGGTGGACCGCCGGCACGCCCTGGCTGTGGCCCGCTTCCTCCGGGACGACCCGGCCCTGCAACTGGATTACTGCTCGAACGTCACCGGCGTGGACCGGCCGGAGGCCACGGTGAAGGAAAAGGTCCGCGTGCGTCGGGGGGTGGACGGGACGGAGACCGAGGTCGAGGAAACCGTCGAGCGCCGCCGTCCCGGCCATTTGGAGGCGGTGTATCACCTGTACTCGATGGCGCGGCGGCATGGCCCGCTGGTCCTGCGTCAGCGCACCGCCAATCGCGCTGAAGACGCCCGGGTAACCTCCCTCACCCCGGTCTGGCGCAGCGCCGAGTTCCAGGAGCGCGAGGCCTACGACCTGTTCGGCATAGTCTTCACCGGGCACCCGGACCTGCGCCGCATCCTGATGTGGGACGAGTTTCAGGATTTCCCCATGCGCAAGGACTATGTGGAGCCGGACGACTACGAGTACGAGCCGACGCCGCACGACGAGGTGCTCGAGAAGGCGCGTCGGCATTATCCATCGGGGGGCGCGGCATGAACGCCGGGGAACTTGAAGAACGGGCGCGCCTTGCCGGCCTGTCCACGTGCGACCTGGCGCCGGAAGGCTCGCTGCCCGCCGAGTGGCCGTCCCCGTCGCCCGGCCCGGGGTACGAGGTGCGGCCGCATCCCGGCCTGTCGCGGCTGGGGGAGGAGGAATGGCTCCAGGTCTCGGTCGGGCCGCACCATCCCTCGACCCACGGGGTGTTCCGGATGGATGTGGTGCTGGACGGCGAGCGCGTGCGGCGGCTCAAGCCGGTGTTCGGCTACCTGCATCGCAACCATGAAAAGCTGGGCGAGCAGACCAGTTATCTGGGCTCGATCCCGTACACTGACCGGCTGGATTACTTCTGCTCGCTCACCAACAACTGGGCCTACGTGCTCACGGTGGAGAAGCTGGCCGGATTGGAAGTCCCCGAACGCGCCGAGTACATCCGCGTCATCGCCGCCGAACTGACCCGCATCCTCAATCATCTCTGCCTGATCGGCTTTTTCACCCACGACATGGGGACGATGGGCACGCCGCTGATGTACGCCTTTCGCGAGCGGGAAAAGGTGCTGGACCTGTTCGAGGCGCTGACCGGCGCGCGGATGATGTGCAACTACTTCCGCTTTGGCGGCTGCCGCTGCGACCTGCCCCCCGGCTGGCTGGAGGGGGTCCGGCGTTTCGTGGACGGGCTGCCGCCGGTCCTGGACGAATTCGAGGACCTGCTCAGCACCAACGATATCCTGCTGGCCCGCACCGTGGGCATCGGCGTGCTGCCCCCGACGCTTGCCGTCAACGCCGGCATCACCGGCCCCATGCTGCGCGCCAGCGGGGTCAACTACGATGTGCGCAAGGTGGACCGCTACGGCATTTACGAGCGGTTTGATTTCCGCGTCCCGCTGGGCGAGCACGGCGACACCTACGACCGCTACCGGGTGCGCGTGCTCGAAATGCGCGAATCGCTCAAAATTCTCGACCGCGCCCTGCGCGACATCCCCGAGGGGCCGGTGCTCAATCCCCGCGCCAAGCAACGCGGCCTGCGCCCTCCCGTCGGCGAGGCCTACGCCCGCATCGAGGCGCCCAAGGGCGAACTGGGTTTTTACCTGATCAGTGACGGCGGCCCCACTCCCTACCGGTATCGCGTGCGTCCGCCCAGCTTTGTCAACCTCACCGTGCTCGAAGACCTCTGCGTGGGCCACACCCTGGCTGACGCGGTCGTGATCTTGGGCAGCGTGGACATCGTCATGGGCGAGGTGGACCGCTGACCCGCCCCGCTCGCGCCGTTTGACGGCGCCTTGCGGTTCGCGCCCGCGACGGGCAGGGTTGGCGCATGACCCGTTGGTGGCCTTTCCTGATGCTAGGGAGCCTGCTGTCCCTGGCGGCGGCGACGCCGTCCGAGCGTCCGCCGAATTTCGTGATCATCTTGGCGGACGACCTGGGGTACGGCGACCTGAGCTGTTACGGCGCCCGGGGCTACCGCACGCCGCATCTGGACCGTCTGGCCGCCGAGGGGATGCGGTTCACCAGCTTCTACGTGCCCCAGGCCGTGTGCTCGGCTTCGCGGGCGGCGCTGCTCACCGGCTGTTATCCGAACCGCGTCAGCGTGCTGGGCGCGCTCGGTCCCGGCGCCCGGGCCGGGCTGCATCCGGACGAATGGACGCTGGCCGAGGTGCTGAAGAGCCGCGGCTACGCCACGGCCATCTTCGGCAAATGGCATCTGGGAGATGCGCCCCCGTTTCTGCCCACGCGGCAGGGATTCGATGAGTACTTCGGCCTGCCGTACTCGAACGATATGTGGCCGTTTCACCCCGACCTGTTGCGTATGCCCCCGGATGATCCCCGCCGCGCCCGCTATCCGGACCTGCCGCTCTACTCCGGCGACCAGGTCATCCTGAGGCCCGTGACCGCAGCGCACCAGGCGCGCCTGACCACCTGGTACACGGAACGGGCGGTGGCGTTCATCGCCCGGCACCGGGACCGGCCGTTCTTCCTGTACGTGCCCCACTCCATGCCGCATGTGCCGCTGTTTGTGAGCGAGAAGTTTCGGGGCAAATCCCGGGCCGGACGCTACGCGGACGTAATCCAGGAGATTGATTGGTCGGTGGGACAAATCCTGCGCGCGCTCCGGCGCCACGGTCTGGACCGGCGCACGCTGGTGGTGTTCACCTCCGACAACGGTCCCTGGCTGTTGTACGGCAACCACGCCGGCTCGGCCGGCCCGCTGCGCGCGGGCAAGGCCACCGTCTTCGAGGGCGGGGTGCGGGTGCCCTGTATCGTCCGCTGGCCGGGACGGATTCCCCGGGGACGCACCTGCTCCGAACTGGCCACCACCATGGACCTCCTGCCCACCCTGGCCGGGCTGGCGGGGGCCGCGCTGCCGCCGGACCGGACGCTGGACGGGCGGGACCTCTGGCCGCTGCTGAGCGGCGCGCCCGGCGCCCGCTCGCCGCACGAGGCCTTTTACTACTACTGGGGCTGCGAGCTGCGAGCCGTCCGCAGCGGCCCTTGGAAGCTGCACTTTCCGCACACCTATCCCCATCCTGATCCGCCCGGCGCCGACGGCCAGCCCGGGCGGTACACGCAGCTCCCAATCGGCCCGGCGCTGTTTCATCTGGAAGACGATCCCGGAGAGAGCCGGGATGTCGCCGCCGCGCATCCCGAGGTGGTGCGCCGCCTGGAGGCGCTGGCGGAACGAGCGCGGGCCGAGTTGGGCGATGCGCTCACCGGACACGTGGGCGCAGGGGTCCGCCCGGCGGGGCGCTGGGAGGATTCATCCCGATAGGCGAAGGCGCGGAGGTTCCGTATCGGCCCCGAGACAAGGCTGCCGCCGCGCCCGGGGCCGGGGATTTCAGTCCGCGCGGGCGGGATCGGAGGCGGTGTACAATTCCGGACGCAGCACGCCCACGAAGGGCAGGTTGCGGTAACGCTCGGCGTAGTCCAGGCCGTAGCCGACCACGAACACGTCGGGAATGCGGAAGCCCGCGTAGTCTGCCGTCACCGGGACCACCCGGCGCGCGGGTTTTTCCAGGAGCACGCAGGTGCGCAGCGAAAGGGGACGCAGGGCGCGCAGGCGGGCCAGCACCCACGCCAGGGTGCGGCCGGTGTCCAGAATGTCGTCCACCACCAACACGTGCCGGTCGCGCGCCCGCAGGCGCAGTTCCTTGGTCAGGATGAGCTCGCGGGATTCAGTGCCGTCCCGGTAACTGGACACGCCCAGGAAATCCAGGCGCAAGGGCAGGGGCAGGTGACGGAGGAGGTCCGCCAGAAACATCACCGTGCCGGTCAGCAGCGGCACCAGCAGCAGCTCCCGGCCCGCATAATCCCGGGTGAGCGCCCGGGCGATCTCGCGCACGCGGCGGCGGAGTTCGTTCTCGGTGATGAGCACCTCCCGGAGGTCCGCACGCCATTGGGGAGGCACGCCATGGCTTCTGGTGACCAGACGGGGGGCCAGGCGCGGCGCTTCCGCGCCGGCCCCGCCTTCGCGGCCCGCGGGCGGCGCGGGGTCAGATGTGCCGGGAATCGGCAGCGTCTTTTTGCGTGTAGCCACTTTCCTGTCGCTGGAAGTTGACCTGGTTTTTCTTCACGTAGGCCTGAAAGACGTCGTCGGCGCTCATGCCCAGCACCTGGGCCAGGCTGATGAGGAAGTGGAACAGGTCCACGACCTCGACGCGGGCGTTTTGCTCGTCGAACTGCTGGTACCGGGCCCACCACTTCCAGGGGACGCTGTCGGTGAGTTCGGCGATTTCCTGGCTCATGGCGCGGCAGTAGTTGAGCACCCAGGTGATGCGTTCCTCGCGGCTCATCTGCTCGGTGCGCACGCCGATGCGTTCGTTGAGCGCGCGCTGGAGGCGGAACAGTTCGCGGAGCTGGTCGGTCTCGGCCATGGGCGGAGCATTCCGGGCGACCGGGAACGCGGCAAGGGGGAAGTTGGCTTCGACCGGAAACGGGCATGCTTTTACAAAGCCGCCGTGCAGACCACCGAACAACGTGCGCACTGGGGCTCGCGTTTGGGGTTCATTCTGGCGGCCGCCGGGTCGGCCGTCGGTCTGGGCAACATCTGGCGGCTTCCCTACGTGACCGGGGAGAACGGGGGCGCGGCCTTCGTGCTGGTGTCTCTGGCTTGTGTGCTGTTTATCGGTCTGCCCCTGCTGTGGAACGATCTGGCCCAGCGCGGCGCCGGCGGCGCGGCCCCTCCACCGAGCCGGGCTGGAGGGGGCGGCAACCCACTCTGAACCGCTTCGCGCGGGGACTCTTCAGGTCCCGGAGCACGGCATGCACCCACGAGCCCGGTTAGTCCCGCGGCGCGGACCGAACAACGCCGGGCAGGCCGGGGGGCTCGGTGCTGGTTTTTCGCGATTCAAGACGAGCGGCAGCGCCCGCTCCAGGAGGCGAACTGCACCTTGCGTTGAGGCGTTGGCCCCGGACGCGCCGGTGGGACGGGACGCCGGAGCCCTTGCGGGTGGCAGGGAAACGCCGCGCCGCCGCGGAACAGGAACGGGGCGGAGCGGAAAGGACGGAGGGGGCAATTGGGGACGCCGCCCACGGGGATCTTGCGGTCGTCCGACCTGCGGGGCATGCCGTGCAGCCCGTGGGCGGCGTTCCCCGAGCGGAGCGCGACGCCCCGCAATCCTCGCAGACGGAGGCGTGCCGCGGGCCATCGCCTCAGCGGGTGTCGTTTCGTGTCTCCGGCGCCCGTTCCTCGTCCTGATCTCCCGTGTCAATGTCCTCAAGCCCGTGAATGTGTCCGGGTCGGCGCCGCAGCACCTGCACGATGCACCAGACAAACAGGCCGGTGACAAAGCCCACCGACAAAACCATCGTGATCCATCCCGCCGTGGTCATGACTGCACCTCCTGTTCTGCCCGCGCAACCCGGTCCCAGCGCCGGCCCGCCGCGGCGGTCAGGATGCAGAAGAACAGCACACACAGGACGATGAACGCCACCGTCAACTGCGCCACCGGACTGGCCTGGGCGCCCACCAGGTCTTTCACATACCCGGCCGGTTCGATCCGCCCCGTTTCCGGGTTCCAGGCGAACACGTTGAACCGGACCCAGAGCGCGAAGATCGTCAACAGATACGCCGGACACACATACTTGATGATGAGTTTGAAGAAGTTCGGAATCCGGAGCAGGGCGCCTTTGTGCGCCTCCAGCCAGCCCCGTTCCACGCCCAGGACCCACCCAAAGGTCAGGATGAGCACCGTGGCGAGCACAAATATCAGGAACGTGCCCACCCAGAAGTCCAGCGTGTCCATCGCCTTCAGGTCCTTGCTGAAATACACCACAAACAGGCAGCCCACACCGGTCAGCAACCCCAGCAGCGACACCGCCTGTTTCCGGTTCAATCCCAGGCCCTCCTCCAGAAACGCCAGACCCGGTTGGAGCATGGAAAGCGAGCTGGTGATTGCCGCCAGGAACAACAGAAAAAACCAGGCGAAGCCGAACAGCCAGGACCAGGGCATGTGGGCGAACACCAGCGGCAACACCTTGAAGCCCAGTCCGAAGGTGCCCTGCCCCGCGATCCCCGCCGCCCCCAAAAACAGATACGCCGCCGGCACGGTGATCATCCCGCCCAGACCCACCTCGCAAAATTCATTCGCGCTGGTAGCCGTCAACCCGCTCAACACCACGTCGTCCTGCTCCCGGAGGTAACTGGCGTAGGTGATGATGACGCCGAACCCCACCGAAAGGCTGAAGAAGATTTGTCCGGCGGCCGCCAGCCACAGTTGCGGATTGCCCAGTTGCGCCAGCACCGAGGTGCCGTCCTCTCGAGTCGGATTCCACATGTAACCCAGGCCGGCGAGCACGTTCCGCTCCGGATGGGCCGGGTCCGGGGTGCCCAGGGTCAACACCCGGATCAACACTACTAGGGCCAGCAGGATCAACGCTGGCATGCCCCATTTGCAAAACGCTTCGATCCCCCGCGCGATCCCGCGGTAAATGATGAAAAAGTTCACCCCAAACACCAGTGCCAGAAATCCCAACGCCTGATTGTGCCCCCGCCCCAGCGTCAAGCCGTCCTGGGTTGCGCCCACAAACCGCGCCCAGAACTCCCCGTAATCCGCCACCCGATCCCCCAATTGCAGCCGTCCGGTCAATGCATACCAAGCATATCCCAGACACCACGCCTCGATATAGACGTAGTACATGTAGATCATCACCGGGACGATCACACCGACCACCCCGATGTACTTACCCAGCGGATGGCGGATCAGAGCATAAAAAATGCCCGGACTGGAATGAAACCCTCGTTGCCCGGCGTACCGGCCCAGTGTCCATTCCGCCCAGCAGATCGGGATGCCCAAAATCAGCAGCGACAAGAAGTACGCGAGCATGAACGCCCCGCTGCCGTACTGCGCGGCCAGCCCCGGAAAGCGGAGAAAGTTGCCCAAGCCGACCGCGCTGCCGGCCACTGCCATGATCACGCCCACCCGGGAAGTCCACGACTCCCGCGTCAATCCGTTGGACATGCGCTCCTTCTAAAGCCCGTCTCCGCCCCGGGCCAGCAGAAACTCGATCGTTCTGCCCGGCGCCCCCGGCACCGGCGCGCGCCACTCGGCCGGAGAGCCTGCCCCGCGCGGCGCCCGTCCCGGCGGGGGAGACAGGTCGGGTGGGGCCGGTCCGATTGCTTGACCCCGGACCGGCGCTTGGCTTCCCTAGAGAGCATGTCCGAGGCCCGCGCCCCGGGCGGCTTCGGGCCCCAACACGCCCATGAAAATTCGCACCCTGCTGGTGGATGACGAGGCCCTGGCCCGCGAACGGCTGCGCGCCCTGCTGGCCTCCGAGCCGGACGTGGACATCATCGGCGAATGCGCGGACGGCGCCGAGGCGGTGGCAACCCTCGAGCGGGAGACGCCGGACCTGGTGTTTCTGGACGTGCAGATGCCGGAGCTGGACGGCTTCGGCGTCCTGGCCGAGGCCCGGCCCGCCCGACCGCCCCTGGTGGTGTTTACCACCGCTTACAGCGAGCATGCCCTGCGGGCCTTCGAGGTCCACGCCCTGGATTATCTGCTCAAACCCTTCGACCGCGAGCGGCTCCAGGTGACGCTGCAGCGCGTGCGCGAACACCTGCGCCTGGCCCAGACCGGCGCCCTCAACGATAAACTCAACGCCCTGCTCGCCGAGATGCGCCCGCCCTCTCAAAAGGCGGATCGCCTGGTGGTCAAATCCGGCGGACGCGTCCTGCTCATCCGCACCGCGGAGGTGGACTGGATCGAGGCGGCGGATAATTACGTGAACCTCCACGTGGGCAGCGAATCGCACATGCTCCGCGAGACCATGGCGTCGCTGGAGACGCGGTTGGACCCCCGCCAGTTCCTGCGCATCAGCCGCTCGACCATCGTGAATCTCGACCGCGTCAAGGAACTCCAGCCGATGTTCCATGGGGATTACGTCGTGATCCTGCGCAACGGCGCCCGCCTGAGTCTCAGTCGCAACTACCGCGACAAACTCCAGCATCTGCTGGGGCGGTAATCCCCGCGCGTGGCGCCGGCGCTCCTGCCAGCAAGCCGCCGCCGTGTCTGCCTGTGGGAGGTCATCTGACCCGGCCGGGCGGTTGTCGCCAGCGCCCCGGTCGTCGGCGCCCGGGTTTGTAGGGCCAGCAAACGCTCGCCCCTTGACGCCGGGCGTCAAAACAACTAGCAAGTTGTTCCGCAACCGCTGCCAGAACCCGTTCCAGTATTGGGGCCTGTTTTCGGGCAGCTCGAAGGGCAAAAACGCAATCACCCAGCCTCGCAACCAAGTCCTCATGAAGCCAACCCTGTTATTCGTCTCGAATCCTCCGAAAGCGCCGCGTTCCGGGATGACCGCCCGCGTCGCGCTGGGCGTGGCCGTCTGTGTCGTGCCGGCCCTGGCGCAGGAGGCGGACGCGTCCAGGAGCACCTGGAAAACGACCGCGTCGGTGGGGGCCACACTGACCCGCGGCAACAGCGACACCGTCACGGCCACCGCCACCCTCAACTCCGAGCGCAAGTGGGCTCAGAACGAGTTCTTCCTGGGCGCCGCCCTGACCTACGGCGAGACCGACGACACCACCACCGCCTCCTCGGCCACCGGTTTTGTGCAGTACAACCGCCTGTTCAGCGAGCGGTTTTACGGCTACGCCCGGCTGGATGCCTACCACGACGACGTGGCCGACATCGCCTACCGGATCACCTTCAGCGGTGGCGCGGGCTATTACTTCATCAAAACGGACAAGATCACCCTCAGCGGCGAGGTGGGGCCCGGCTACATCCTCGAGAAGTTTCACAACCGGACGGAACGCGACTACGCCACCCTCCGCCTGGGCGAGAAGTTTACCTGGCAGATCAGCCAGAACGCCCGGCTGTGGCAGAGCCTGGACTACACGCCCAGCATTGACGAATGGAGCGATTATCTCCTGACCGCCGAAATCGGCATCGCCACCAAGATCACCGAGTCCCTGGATCTGCGCGTGGTGGCCCTTGACAACTACCGGAGCAAACCCGCGCCCGGCCGCACGGAAAACGATTTCAAGCTCATCGCCGGCATCGGCTACACCTTCTGAATCGAAGCCGGCTCGTTTCGGCACCACATGCCGGGCGGGGCCTCCGCCCGGTTTGCTTTTGCCCGCAGCAAGCGCGGCCGCCCGATGCCGGTTCCGATAGATCGCTCAGGCCGGAGCGGCGCCGACTACAGCCGGGTCAGGAGACGCTGCAGCGGCGTGGTGTCGCGATGCGGCCCCACCAGGGCCAGGCTCAGCCGCTCCGGACAGAAGAAATCCGCCGCGGCCTGCCGGACCTGGGCCGGGGTCACCCGCGCCAGCTCGCGCTGGATCACCGCGGGGGAGAAGAGCCGACCGTAACCCAGCCATTGCTCACCCAGCCACATCATTTGGTTCTCGCTGCTTTCCAGGCTGAGGTCCATCTGGCCCAGGACGTAGTCCCGGGCGCGACGCAGTTCCGCCGCGCCGGGCGGGCGCAGTTTTAATCGGCGCATTTCCCGCACCATGAGCCGGAGCGCGGCTTCCAGCCGGTCGGGTTCCAGTCCGGCGGCGATCACCAGGTCGCCGACGTCGTGATAAAAGCTCACCGAGCTGGCCACGTGGTAGGTCAGCCCCCGGTCCTCCCGCAGGGATTGAAAGAGGCGGGAGCTGGCGTTTTCGCCCAGCACCACGTTCAGCAACCGCAGGGCAAAGCGGCGCGGGTCGTGCCGGGAACAGGTGCGCACGCCCAGCGCCAGTTGCGTCTGCTCGATGCGACGGCGTTCCAGGCGCACCACCGGTCCGCGCGGCAGGTGATTCACCGGCTCGAACGTCGGGGGCGCCCCTTCGGGAAAGCGGGGTGCCCACGCCGCCACCGCCCGCCGCACCGCTTCAGGCTGGCATGGTCCCGCGACCGTCCACACCACTGCTGACGCCACGTGGTGACGGCGGCGGAAATTCAACAGTCGCTGCCGGGTGAGCCGCGCCAGGCCGTCCTCGGTGCCCGCCAGCGGCCGGCCCAGGGGGTGGTCCGGCCATTGCGCCGCGTTGAGCAACTCCTCCACGTGGAGCTGGGGCTGATCCCGGTACATCGCCAGTTCCTCGCGGATCACTTCGCGCTCGGTGGCCACGTCCCGCGGAGCGAACACGGAGTTCAAAAACAGGTCCGCCAGTACGTCGAGCACGACCGCAAAGTGCCGGGCGGGCACGCGGGCGTAAAAGCAGGTGGTTTCCTCGCTGGTGAAGGCGTTCAGCGACCCGCCCACGCCCTCCACCGCCTCGGAAATCTCCCGTCCGCTGCGGCGCCGGGTCCCCTTGAAGAGCAGATGCTCGATGAAGTGGGAAGCGCCATTGAGTGACGCCGGTTCGTGGCGACCGCCCACGGCCACCCACAACCCCAGGCTCACGCTGGCCACCTCGGGCATTGGGGCTACCGCCAGGGTCAGGCCGTTGGGAAACCGGTGCACGGCCGGGGCAAAACGCATGGACATCGCTCGCGCTCAGGCAAAGGCCCGGCTCACCCGCAGAGGCGCTTTCAAACCCTGCGTGTGCTCGAGGATCAGGCGCACCACCTCCGCCGGTTCATCCACCAGCGTGCACAACTTCACGTCGCCCGGGCTGATGAAGGCCGGCTCAAGCGTCCGGCGCATCCACCGCAGCAGCCCGCTCCAGTATTCCCGGCCCACCAGCACCAGCGGCAGCCGCGGCATGCGCTCGGTCTGCACCAGCGTCATCAGCTCGAAAAACTCATCCAGCGTCCCGAACCCGCCGGGCAGGAACACAAACGCCTGGCTGTACTTGGCGAAACAGACCTTCCGGGCAAAGAAGTAGCGGAAATTCAGCGAAATCGTGGCGAACCGGTTGCCCTTCTGCTCCCTGGGCAGGGTGATGTTCAGGCCCACCGACGGCACCCCACCGTCCCGCGCCCCGCGATTGGCCGCCTCCATGATGCCGGGGCCGCCGCCGGTGATCACGGCCAGCCCGTGCCGGGCCAGCTCCTGCGCCAGGTGCACCGCCAGCCGGTAATACTTGTCCGAACGCCGCGCGCGGGCCGACCCGAAGACCGTCACCGCCGGGCCGATCCGGGACAGGATTTCGAACGGGTCCACAAAATCGGCCATGATGCGCAGCACCCGCCAGGGATCCTCCAGGAAATAGCGTTCCGGCGGGTGATGCAGACGCTCCTCAAGCTGGTGATTGTTGTGTTTCACCGCGGCGAAAATAGGACCGGCTCCGGCGCGCGACAAGCCGCCGGCCCCCGGCCCGAAGGACGGTTCAGCCGCGGCGTCCCGGCCGTCCGGCCCCGGCCCACGGCGGACCGGAAGCCGCCCCGCCCGCCGGTCGCTCCTACAGAAGCCCGCCCCGGCCAATTACTGGGGACGCCGTCTCTCCCCGGCGGGGGAGAATGATTTCTGTCTTGCGCCGGCGGCGGGCGGGGCGGAAAAGAATGTCTTCATGCGAAGCCGATTGTTGTCCCTGTGGGGGCTGGCGGTGGCGCTGCTCGCCTCCGGCCCGATCGCTCGTTCCCAGCAACCCCAGCCGCCTCAGCCGGCACCACAGCAGTCCGAGGCCGCCCAACCGTCCACACCGCCCAAACCGGATTTCCCCCCGCACACCGAGGTGCTCAAGGATTACCAACAGGTGATCTCGTCCATAGACAAGGCGCCGAGCCTGTTCCAGATCTGGGTCCGCCGGAAAGACAACCAGATGCTCGCCGTATTCCCGGAGAAGTTCGCGCAGAAGAAATTTTTCATCGCGCTGACGGTGGCCAGCGGCGAACGCTACGCCGGGCTCCAGGCGGGCGACATGTACGTGTACTGGGTGCGCAATGACAAACGCCTGGAACTGCGCGCGCCCAATCTGGAGGTGCGTTCGACCGGCGAGGCGGAGTCCAAGGCCAGTGTGCAACGGCTGTTTACGGACCGGGTGATCGTGGACGTGCCCATTCTGGCACTGGTGCCCGGCTGGGGGCCGGTGATTGACATGGACGCGCTGCTGGTGGGCGAGGCGGAGAAATTCTTCGGGCCGATGGTGCGCGGAGCACGCACCGCGCTGGCCACCATCAAAACCGCCAAGGCCTTCCCCCAGAACGTCGAGCTGGCCTTTGAGCTGCCCATGCGTGACGGTGTGCTCAAGACGCTCCACTACTCGATCAGCGAGATCGCCCCCAATCCGGCCTACAAACCCCGCGTGGCCGACGAGCGGGTGGGATATTTCACCACCGCCTTTCTGGATTTGGGCAAGTACCAGGCCGAGGAAAGCCGCGTGCGCTACATCAACCGCTGGCATCTGGAAAAAGCCGATCCCAAGCTCCAGGTCAGCCCGCCCAAGAACCCAATCGTCTTTTACATCGAACACACCACCCCCATCCGCTACCGCCGCTGGGTGCGCGAGGGCGTGCTGATGTGGAACAAGGCTTTTGAAAAGATCGGCATCGCCAACGCCATTGAGGTGTACTACCAGGATGCCGCCACCGGGGCGCACATGGAAAAGGACCCCGAGGACGTGCGCTATAACTTCATCCGCTGGCTCAACAACAACGTTGGCACCGCCATCGGCCCCAGCCGCGTGGACCCGCTCACCGGGCAGATTCTGGACGCGGACATCATTCTCACCGACGGCTGGATCCGGCACTACTGGCGGCAGTTCAACGAGACCATCCCGCAGTTCGCGCTGGAAGGGGTCAGCCCGGCCACGCTGGCCTGGTTGCAGACGCGTCCGCAGTGGGACCCGCGCGTACGTCTGGCGCCGCCGGCCAACCGCCCGGCACTCATCGCCCAGATCCTCCAACGAGGGCCGCAATGGCAGGGCGGTCATCCCGCCACCGAGGCCGCGACCCATCTGGCCGGCAGCAACGAATTCGACGGCCTGGTCGGGCGCACCAGCCAGTTCAACGGATTATGCCGAGCGGCGGATTGCCGGACCCTGGACCTGGCGGTCATGCGGGCCACCTTTGAGCTTACCCGCGAAACCTTGGACGCCCTGGCCGAGTCCGGCGAGGGAGGCGCCTCCGGCGGGGACAAAAAGGACGACAAAAAGAAGGACGAGCCCAAAGATTCGCTGCTGGACGGCGTGCCCGAGTGGTTTATCGGCCCGCTGGTCGCCGATCTGGTCGCCCACGAGGTGGGGCACACCCTCGGGCTGCGTCACAACTTCCGCGCCTCGAGCATCTACACTCTGGAGCAGATCAACAGCCCCGAGTTCAAGGGCAAAAAACCCTTTGCCGGCTCGGTCATGGACTACCTCCCGATCAACATCCACGACTGGCAAAACCGGGAAAAACAGGGCGACTACGGCATGATTGACATCGGGCCGTACGATCTCTGGGCCATCGAGTACGGCTACGCCATCGTAGACAAGCCCGAGGACCTCAAGCCCATCCTGGCCAGGGCCTCCCAGCCGGAACTGACCTACGCCACGGACGAAGACACGATGGGCCCCGACCCGCTGGCCCGCCGCTACGACTTCGCGGCCGACCCGATCAACTACGGCCGCAAACAGCTCGAGCTGGCCCGCTTCCACCGCGAGCGTCTGATCGAGAAATTCGTCAAGAAAGGCCAGAGCTGGGCCCGCGCCCGCTACGGCTACGAGATGACCCTCAGCCTCCAAACCCGTGCCCTGGCGATGATGTCCGGCTGGCTGGGCGGGGCTTTCATCCACCGCGACAAGAAGGGCGATTCCGGCAACCGCCCGCCCATCACCGTGGTGCCCGTGGCCGGGCAGCGCGCCGCCCTGCAGTTCGTCCTTGAAAACGCCTTCCGCGACGAAGCCTTCGGGCTCACGCCGGAGTTGCTGCGCTACCTCACCCTCGACAAGTGGTGGGACAACCTGGCCGTCATCTTCGAGGACCCCACCTGGCCGGTTCACGACCGCATCATGGGTGTGCAATCCCTGGTGCTTACCCGGCTCATGAACCCCGGCACTCTCGGCCGCGTGTACGACAACGAGATCATGACCCCCGCCGGCGAGGACATGATCACCATCCCCGAGATTCTGCGCACCCTGGAGGCGGAGATTTGGTCCGAACTGGACAAACCTGCCGCCACTTACACCGAGCGCCAGCCCATGATCTCCAGTCTCCGGCGCAACCTCCAACGGGAATACGTCGAGCGGCTCATCGACCTGAGCATGCCCGGCACCTGGACCGAGGCGGCCCACAAACCGATTGCCAACCTCGCCCTTATGCACTTGCGCCAGCTCAGCGCCCGCCTGGGACGGGTCCTGGTCAATTCCGGACTGGACGCCTACACCCGCGCCCATCTCGAGGAGGCCAAATTGCGGATCGAAAAAGCCCTGGACGCCGGCTATATCCTCAACGCCGGTGGGCCGGCCGGCCCGGGGGGCATCATCCTCATCATGGGCCAGACCAACGCGCCGCCGTCCGGATTCTGAGCCGCGTCTCAAGGCTTCAGTCGCCGCCGGAGCGGGTCGTCTCGTCCCCGACCGGGCCGAGGTCCTCGAGGTGCTCCAGGTCGGACGCCTTGAGCGGGGAGGAAATCCGGTGTTCCTCGTCAAGCCATTTGCCGAGATCCACCCACTTGCAGCGTTCGGAACAAAACGGACCGAAGCGCCCCTCAAACCAGGGACCGGACCTGCCGCAGGTGGGACAACGAACGACCAGGGCCATGATTCGCACCGGAATCCACGTCACCGGCGGAACCACCAAAACAACACCGTCAACACCAGGCTCACCACCAGGCAGGTGACCACGGGCAAATAAATTCGCACCGGTCCCCGCTGCCAGGCAATGTCTCCGGGCAGCAGCGTGCCGCCGCGCGCGCCCAGCCCCCACAGCAACGCCCCCACGAGCGCCAGCGCCAGGCCGGTCACCAACAGCAGCTTGGCCAGCGATTCCATCCGTCAACAATGTATTCCGTCGTTCCGGGGCGACAAGCCCCCCTGGCACAAGCGGTTGCTCCCGGATCTGCGCCTCTCCTGCACGGAGAGAAATACCCCCGGTTTCCCCGCACACCCGGACCCTCCGGCAGCTTGACAGCGGAGGGTTGGTCGCCCAGCGTGCGCGTGGTTTTCAGCCCCGGGTCGCACGGTTGCCCCGGGCTGGACTGCCTGGCCTTCTCGGGAAGGATCAGCAGCGGCGGGTTGCGGGTCGGGTTACCGTGTGTGAAGCCCGAACCCGCCGATTTTTTTTGCGCCCGTTTTCCCGGTTTCTCTCAAACCTCCCCCCCCGGGGCTTCAGGAAGGCGAGACCGACGCGGAAGTCCGTGAATCGTCCGCAGGGGCCGGAGAATCCGCCGGAGGCGCGGGCTCGGTTCTCGGGGACGTTTCCGGCGCGGTCTCCCGGGACTCGGGGGAACCGGATTCCCCGCGCAGCATCGGGCCGGGGCTGGAGAAATCCAATTCTTGGGCTGACAAGGGGGCGGCCACCTGATCAGCCGGCGCCACTCCCACCACCACGCGACGCAGCAACTGCCCCTGATAAGTGTAGCCGGGGGCGATCACCTCCGTCACCACGGAATGCTCCGGCACGGGCGCTTCCGGGTTGAGCGGTTGGTGGGCCGCGGGATCGAACGGCGCACCCGGTCGGGCTTCTTGCGCGACCAGTCCCACCCGGCGCGTGGCGTCGCGGCAGGCGTTTTGAAACGCCGTCAGTTGTTCAATGAGCCGCCGCTGCCCCGAGCGCAGCGCCGCCGCGCGCAGCGCATGCACATGGTCGAGAATGTGGACCACGGTTTGCAGCCAGTCGCCCTCGGCGCGACGCAGCTTGCTGACCTCGAGCTGGAGGTGTTGCCGCTCGATGTGTTGGGCCTGTTCCAGAAAGGCCTTGAACCCCTGCGTCTCGGCGGTGATGCGATCGCCGATCTCCCGCGCGGCTTCAATGGCGCGGCCGGCGTGCTCGTTCGCCGTCTGCCATTGACCGGCCGCCAGCTCGATGCGGTCCAGGACCTCGTCCAGCCGTTGGATGCGGCTGGCGGCGTCGGCCAGATCGGCGCGCTCCTCGCGGGCCAGGACCGCGCGGTAGCGCAGGACAAACGGCCACACCCCCAGGCCGGCGCCGACCGCCGTGCAACCCGCCACCGCCGCCAGCTCGTAAAGCTGCATCGGACGATGCGCCTGGTCGTAGATCATCCAGGCCACGGTGAGCAGCACCAGATCGCTGATCAGGAAGGCGGCACAGGCCGCCAGACCGGGCAGCGGACGAACAGCCGGTTCGCTCATAAGAGCCGGGAGGCTAGCGGCAGGATCAGTCATCTGGCCAACAAAAATCCCCGTTCAACCTGGTGGCGACGCTGGGACTTCCAGCGGGAAATGCTTCAGGCCTGTGGCCTGACAGAACGCCAGCCAGACAAACCGCGGATTCGTGGTCAGGTACCGTCTCCACAGCCGCGCGGGGTCCGTGCACAGCCGAAAGAACCATTCCAGACCGGACCGCTGCATCCAGCGGGGCGCCTGGGCGACCCGCCCGGAATGGAAATCAAAGGCGGCGCCCACCCCCAGCATGATCGTGGTTTCCAGTCGGCCCAGATGCTCTGCCATGAAAAAGTCCTGTTTGGGCGAGCTGATGCCCACCCAGAAGAAGTCCGGCCGGACGGCCGCCACGCGGGCGGCCAGTTCCCGTTCCTCCGCCGCGTTCAACGGCCGGAAGGGTGGCGTGTACGTGCCCAGGATGCGCGCGCGGGGAAACCGTTCCAGCAGCCGGTCGCGCAACAGCTCCGCCACCCCGGGGCGTCCGCCATACAGGAAGTGCGCGTGGCCGGTCTCCTCGGTCCAGCGAAACGTTTCCAGCATCAGGTCCGGCCCGTACACCCGGTCCATGTCTTTGTGTCCGGTCAGCCGGCCGGCCCACACCAGGGGCATGCCGTCGGGGGTGGTCAGCAGAGACCGGTTGTAAATGGCCTTCAACCGGGGATCGTTTTGGGCCTCGATCACGCTGGCCACCGGGGTGACGCACACGTAGCCGCGCCGGCGCTGCGCGACCGCCTCGCGCAAAACCTCCCGGGCGCGCTCCAGGTTGAGTACGCTGATGCCCACCCCCAGGACATTGACCCGCGGAATGTCCATCGCCGGGCACGCTAACGGCCCGGGCGAACCAAGGCAACCTTCCATCGGGCGTCTGGCGGGCTGGCCGCGGGGACAGGCTTTCCCACGGGGCCGCTGCCCCGGCCCAGCGCGCGGCCGCGGCAAAGCAAAAAAGGTTTGCGAAGACGGCGGTGGCAACGCCACGATGAGTTCCGGTCCCGGTCGGTTTCCGGCCGGGGCAGTGGATGTTCCATGGCCACGTCAGCGATTGAGAACCGACAGCAGTTCACGCTGCTGTTGTGGTATGGCTTTGCCGCGTTTGCCCTGCTGCTGGCGGCGATGCTGCTGGCGGCCAACCTGTACCTGGTGGCGCTGTTGCTGGCGGGGGTGGGCTGGCTGATCACCCTGCCCTATCACGCGCGGATTTCCGTGGTCGTTGCCACAGCCACCTTCAGCGCGGCGTTTATCGTTCCGATGGTGCCGGGGCGGCCCTTCGTGTGGGAAATGATGGCCCTGCTGGGCTGGAGCGGGGTGATGGTGTTGGTGTTTCTGCGCCGGTTCCCCCCGGACCTCAACGAAACCCTGCGGCGCAACCGGTGGATTTTCGCAGGTATCGTGATTTACTGTCTAACCCTGCTGTGCATCATGTACTTCCGGGGGTTCGGCCTGCGCATCTTGGGGTCCTCCTCGGGCATGATGGGCGGCCGCCTGTATTTGCAGCAGTTGCTCTGCGCCATCTTCCCGCTGCTCTTCACCCTGGTAAAGATGGAGGAAAAGACCCTGGTGCGGCTGCTCCTCATCCAGTGGCTGTTGAGCACGACCTACTTCGTCTCGGACTTTGCCTACTCCTTCGGCGGGGCGCGCCACCTCCTGCTGTACTTCTTCGAGTTGCCCGGCGATGCCATCAATTTCGAGGGGCAGGCGTATCATTTCGGCATCCGCCGCTTTCAGTCCTTTCAAAATGCCGGGCTGGGGTTGATTTTCTTCCTGCTGGCGCGGCATTCGTTGCGGGATTTCTTCGGCCGCCACGGCTGGTGGCTGCTGCCCGCTTTTGTGGGGATTTTCGGCCTCAGCCTGCTCAGCGGCCACCGGACCATTGTGTTTTACGTGATGGGGACGCTGCTGGTACTGGCGATTGCCCAGCGGTTTTTTACCCCGCGCACGATGATCCTGGCGCCCCTGGTCACAGCCCTGGTGCTGCTGCTGGTTTACACCCAGGCGGAACGCCTGCCCCTGGCGGCCCAGCGGGCGCTGTCGTTCCTGCCCGGCCTTCAAATTGACGCCGCCGCGGCCGCGGATGCGGCCAAGACCCTCCAGGGGCGCAAGGCGCTCCGGTACGCCGGCGTCCGGTTGATTCCGGATTACCTGTGGCTGGGCCGCGGGTTTACCCGCTATGCGGACGTGGACCTGATTCCGCTGGACCCTGATGGCGTGGCGCCGCACGTCGAGCAGGGGGTGTTTTACAACGGGTTCATCGGTCTGTTGGTAAATACCGGCCTGACCGGCTTTGTGGGAATGATGCTCGTGATCGTCGGCGGAACGCTGCTGGCCTGGCGAGTCCTAAAGCTGGTCAGAGTCCTGGGCAGCGAGCTTATCCTCTGCCGCGTCAGCGCCATCCTCGGCGGCTTCTGGATCACCAGTGTGTTGTTCTTCCTTTTCCTCCATGGCGACGCGGAACTGGCGCTCAAGAGCTTTGCGCTCCAGCTCGGCGCCCTGATCATGGCGGAACGGTTGTTGCGCCAGCGGCTGGCCCGCGAGCAGTGGGAACCTGAACCGGCCCCGGCCCCGGCGCCGGCTGGTTGGCTGACGCCGGCGCCCGCGCCCACCCGGTAACTCGGCCCCGTGCTGCTGTCGCCTCCGGTTCCTGTGTCCGACGTCCCCTCTCCCCGGCAGGAGACCTCGGCCGGCGCCGGGATTTTGGTGTTTGCCCACACCCCGCCCCCGCATCACGGCCAGAGCGCGATGGTGCAACTGCTCCTGGATCGAATCCCCCCGCGCGACGCCGGAGACCCCGCCGGCGCGCTGCGTCTGTTTCATGTCAACGCGCGGCTGTCCCGCGACGCGGTGGACGTGGGAGGGTTTCGCCCGGGGAAAATTCCGGCCCTCTTGAAGCATTGCCGGACCGCGCGCCGGCTGGCTCGACGGCACGGGCTGCGCACTTTTTATTACGTGCCGGCGCCGCCAGCGCGCGTCCCGCTCTGGCGAGACTGGGTGGTGATGACCCTGTGTCGCCCGGTGTTTCCCCGGATGATCCTGCACTGGCACGCAGGCGGGCTGGCTCGGTGGTTGGAGCAGCGGGCCCTGCCAGCCGAGCGCTGGCTGTCCCGCCGGCTGCTGAGCAACCACGCGCTGAGTCTGGTCCTGCGGCCCTATCACCGCCGCGATGCCGAATACCTGGCCGCGCGGCGGATCGAGGTCGTACCCAACGGGCTTCCGGATCCATGCCCGGATTTCGACCGCGCGATTTTGCCGCGTCGGCAGGCCGCCGCCGATGCCCGGCGGCGCGCCGGCCGTCTCCGAACGGAAGCCGCCGAGGCGGCAACCGTGGTTCGCGTGCTGTACCTGAGCCTCGTCCGCCCGGAAAAGGGGATTTTCGACGCGCTGGAAGCGATCGCCCGGGCCAACGCCCGACTCCGTTCCGTTTCCGTGCGCGTGGAGTTGACCGTGGCCGGGGACTTCGACTCGGCCCAGACCCAAACGGAGTTTGCGCGGCGGCTGGCCGCCCCGGACCTGGCCGGTTCGCCCCCGGTGGTCCACTACGCCGGCTACGTGGCGGGCGCCGCGAAAGACCGGTTGCTGCGGGAGGCCGATTGCCTGTGTTTCCCCTCCCGATTGCCGGAGGGATTTCCGTTGACACTGGCCGAAGCCATGGCCTACGGCCTGCCGATCATCACTTCGGATCACTGCGAACTGCCGGAAATCCTGCCCCCCCAATATCCCGGCGTATTCCGGGCGGGCGACCCGGCAGACCTGGCGGCTCGGCTGGTGGACTTTACCCGGAGCGACTACGATCCGCGTTTGCGCTCCTGGTTTTTGGAGCATTACACCGTGGAACAGTGGGTCCAACGGATGCGCGCGGCACTCTCAAGCGTGTGAACCCGGCGGCGGGTTTCGCCCGGCGCGTGCATACACCCGGGCGTAAGCCGCGGCGACCGCGCTGGCGCTGCGCGGGCGCACACTTTCGCGAATCTCCGCCGGTGGCAGCGGATTCACCTCACCACGCGCCAGACGGCGAAGGCAGCCCGCCAGACTGGTCACATTGTCCGGCTCGAAGAACAGCCCGGTCTTCTCCGCGCGCACAATGTCCACGTTGCCGCCGCTGGCCGAAACCAGGGCCGGGATGCCCAAGGCCAGCGCCTCGATCAACGCCACCGAACAAGGCTCGTTGGTCGAGGGCAGAACAAACCAGTCCGCCCGGGCGAGCGGTTCGGTCACATCCAGGCTCAGCCCGTGGAACCGGCAGCCATCCTGCAGATGATGCGCGGCCATGAGCTGCCGCAGTCGGGCCTCGTAAGCGGCACATTCCGGTCCCGATGGCGTGGGACCCCAGTGTTCGAAGCGCAGCCGGTCGCGCTCCGCCGCCGGCAGACGGGCCAGGGCCTCGAGCACCAGATGCCACTTCTTCCATTCGACAATGTTCCCCAGTCCCACCAGACGCAGTCGCTCGTCCGGGGCGATGACCCGGTGCGCGACCAGGGGCCGGGCAAACAGCGCGTCCGCGCAGCATTCCGAGACGACGTGCAGATTGGGGGTGTCCGGCGCCAGCCCGTAGTAGCGCGCCATGTTCGGGGTCAGTACGCAGGTGTGCAATCGCCGGCGCCGGGCGGCCCAGCGGTAAAGTCCGCGACGCCGGGCGAATCCGTGATTGGTGAATACCAGGTTTTCCCGGCCGAGCGCGGCCACCAGAACCGCCAGCACCAGGCCCCCGCGGGTGTGAGCATGGATCACGTCGAATGACTCGATCCGGCGCAGAGCCCGCAGTTCGCTCCAGGCCAGGACCGCTCCCCGGACCAGCGCCCGGTGGTTGAAGGAGTCCTGCAGCAGATGCCGGGAAAACCGATACTGCAAGGCGGGTGAGCGCACTTCGCGATAGGCGGCGTTCACCCACACCACGTGCTCCCAACCCCACGCGGCGGTCGCCGTCTGCAGGTTGCGCAACACGGTCAGGATGCCGCCGGTGTCCTCGGTGGCTCCCAGCAGGTGGAGAATGCGAAACATGCCCCGCGCGCCTGTCCCGGCGCAGTCGGGATGGTGCGGGCTGATAAATCCCCGGGCAAGCCGGCTTCTGAATTCGTTGCTCGCCGGTCCGTGTCCGGAGCAACGCGGGCCCCGAACCCGCGCTTCCGCCTTGTGCGGCTCGGAAGACCGCCGCACACTCCGCATCCGTCAAGCCATGAAAGTCCTGTATCTATCCCTGGTGGCCGCTCTCGGCGTCGGTACCCTCCCGCTCCCGGCACAACCCGCGCTGGGCAACCCCCTTGCCGGGCTGGACCGACTCAAGAACTTCGAGGCCCGGCGGGTGTCGTCCGCGGACCCGGACTGGCGCCATGGGAACGCCGATGCCCGCCCCATTCCCCCCGGGGGCACGCTGACCTTGGCAGAACTGGAAGGACCGGGTGTGATCACGCACATCTGGTTCACCATCGCCCACGAGGCCCCGTTTTACTCGCGGTTGCTCACCCTGCGCATGTACTGGGATGGCGAAGAGCATCCCAGCGTGGAATGTCCGGTGGGCGATTTCTTCGGCATCGGGCACGGGGTGGACCAGTCTTTCGTTTCGTTGCCGGTGCGGGTTTCTTCCGAGGGCCGGGCGCGGAATTGCTACTGGCCGATGCCGTTTCGCACGTCGGCCCGAATCACCGTGACCAACGAGAGCGACCGGCGCTGCCACGCGTTTTACTACTACCTTGACTGGCAAAAGCACTCCGACCTGCCGGAAGACACCGCTTATTTCCATGCCATGTACCGACAGGAACATCCGTGCGTGATGGGGCGTAACTACCTGATCGCCGACATCACGGGCCGCGGCCACTACGTGGGCACGGTGCAAAGCGTGTATCACGTCTCGCCGGGGTGGTACGGCGAGGGGGATGACTTGTTCTTCATTGACGGCGCCCCCGAGCCGCAATTGCGCGGCACCGGCACCGAGGATTACTTCTGCGACGCCTGGGGCTTCCGTCAGCAGGACGGCCCCTTTTACGGCACGCCGCTCTGGGAAGGGTACAACACAGGCGACCGCAGTTCCGCCTACCGCTGGCACCTCACCGACCCGATCCCGTTTACCCGGTCGCTGCGGGTGGAAATTGAGCACAAGGGCTCGCAGACCTTTCCAGATGGCAAAGTGGACGGGTTCATCGAACGTGATGACCTGATGTCCAGTGTGGCGTTCTGGTATCAGCTCGAGCCGCACAAACCCTGGCCGCCGCTGCCGCCGGGTCCGGAGCGCCTGCCCTTCCGCGAGCAGACCCTGCTGGTGGGGCACAAGGCCGTACCCGCGGCTCGTGGCTCCGGGGCGCCGATCGAAGTCCAGCCGCTCGGAGGGGTTACCGATGACCGCCAATTATGGTTCAAGCCCACCACAGTGGACGCCTGGTTGGAAATTCCCTTTGCCACCGAGGCCGAGATAACGGCTGAACTGTGGGTGAAGCTGACGCACTCCTGGGACTACGGGACCTACCGGGTGAAGTTGGACGGGCGCGACCTGGGGACCTTCGACCTCTGGAATGCCCGCGTGACCCCCACCGCGCACAAGCTGGGCCAGCACACCCTGCCGGCCGGGCCGCACGTGCTGCGCTTCGAGTGCGTGGGCCGTTCGGACAAATCGAAGGGCTATTTCCTCGGCCTGGACGCCCTGACCGCCCGGATTCCGGTGTATTCCCGTCCGGCGAGCAAGGACCTCCGTGAGCTGCAGGTCCGCCCTCGATAGCCTCCGGCCGGGTCCGGGACGTGCCCGTGAACGGCCGGGTGGATCCGGCGCCAAGGGCATAACGCGAACCGGTAGGATTCCAGTATCCGGAACCGGGACCGGCGCAAGGAATCCGTCGGCGGTGTCGGCGGGGTTCTTTCCGTGGCTCGGAGCCGGGCGCGGGAAGGCTCTATTTTGATTATCGGTCCTTCCGGAATTTTCTTTGTGGGATGAATTTTCTGTTTATACCATCAATCCAATCGTTGATCGAACGCAAAAACATGCCATGAAAATCCACCTTGCTGTTCTCCTGACCGGCGCCGTGCTGGCGAGCGGCTCGTTGTTCGCCGCCGATGTGAAAGCCAACTGGGATAAACACTGCGCCAAGTGCCACGGTGCGGATGGCCGGGGCCAGACCACCATGGGCAAAAAGCTCAAGGTGCTCGACTACACCAATCCGGAGCACCAGAAGAAATTCACCGACGAAGAGGCCTTCAAAATCACCAAGGAAGGCAAAAAAGAGGGGGACAAGACCCTCATGAAGGCCTACAAAGACGAATTGACCGACCAGGAAATCAAGGACCTGGTCGCATTCGTGCGCAAATTCGCCAAGAAATGATTCGTTTCCCCGTGCCGGCGGCCCCCGGCATGGAGGTCGTTTCCCGCAGCCGCCGCGGTGACCCGCCGCCGGCGGCTGGGTTATTTTGAAAGATGGGCTTTTCCTAAGGCCCCCCGGACAAGAAAGGGCAAGTGTTGGCCAAAGATGGACAAGCCACCGTCTTTGCGGAAATTAAGCTGACGCCCGACATTAACTGTCACCGGCGCAGCCCTGTCCGGCTCGCGGCCGTCAACTTGGATACACCGTATGTCCAGCGACGCATCAACCGGCATGCACGTGCGTTTCCCGCGGCTCTGGAACTGGATGAGCCTGGCCGGGGTGGTGACCGTAGCGGCCAGCCTCTTCGCGGCCGGGCTGCTCTTTCTGGTGGACACCTTCGGGCGGGGATCGAACCCCTACGTGGGCATCCTCACCTACCTGGTGGCGCCGCTGTTCACGTTTTTGGGCCTGGGTTTGATCGTGGCGGGGATGCTGCTGCGGCGCCGGCAGATCCGCCTGCGTGGCGAGCCGATTCCCTTGGTCATTGACCTGTCGCGTCCGCGGGACCGGCGTCTCCTGGGCTATTTCGTCCTGGGCAGCGCCGCCTTCCTGGTGGTGACCGCGGTGGGCAGTTACCACAGCTATCATTTCACGGAATCCACCGTGTTTTGCGGCCAGGCCTGCCATACGGTGATGGAACCCCAGATGGTCACTTACCAGCATTCGCCCCACGCCCGCGTGGCCTGTGTGCAATGCCACATCGGTCCCGGCGCCGAATGGTACGTGAAAGCGAAACTCTCCGGCCTGTATCAGGTGTACGCCACTGCTTTCAACAAGTACCCCCGGCCCATCCCCACCCCCATCAGCAATCTGCGCCCGGCCCAGGACACCTGCGAGCAGTGCCACTGGCCCGAAAAGTTTTCGGGCGACCTCGTGCGAACCTACACCCACTTCCTGAGCGACGCGACAAACACCGAATACACCGTGCGGATGCTGCTCAAAGTGGGCGGGGCCAATCCCCGTCTCGGGCGCGTCGAAGGCATCCACTGGCACATCAGCAAAGACCACCGCGTCGAATACTTCGCCACGGACGAAAAGCGGCTGAAAATCCCCTGGGTGCGCCTGACGCGCAAGGACGGCACGGTCACCGAATATCGCGCGCCCGGCTTTACCAACGAGGTCCATCCCGCGCACATTCGGGTGATGGACTGCCTGGACTGTCACAACCGCCCCGCGCACATCTATAAAAAGCCCAACGACGCCGTGGACCTGGCCCTCGCGCTGGGCCAGATAGATCGGGGCTTGCTCTCCGTGCGCAGTAACGCCACCTATCTCCTCACGCAGCCCTACCCGGACCTGCCCACGGCCCTGGCGGCCCTAGCCGCGGGTATGGAGGAACGTTACCCCGGCGACGCGCGTGCGCGGCAGGCGACCGACGTACTGCAAAGCATCTACCGCAACAATTTCTTCCCGGCGATGAAGGCCACCTGGCGCGATTACCCCGAGCACATCGGTCACAAAGACTGGCCGGGCTGTGTGCGCTGTCATGATGACAACCATCCCTCGACCGACGGGCAGCGGAACATCGGTTTCAAGGATTGCCACACCTGTCACGAAATCCTCGCCCAGGGGGCTGGCGAGGAGCTGTTCCGCTTGACGCCGGGCGGTCAGGAATTCCGGCATCCGGTGGAAGACTGGGATCCGGCCTTCGCCTGTCACGACTGCCACACCGGCGGGCCCTGATTCCACGGGAGCTGCCGGGGCCCGCCCCGGTCCGCGGAGCCGGGCGGGCTGTTCCGCTGCGATGGAGAACCCGTGGGGCCGCAACGCGGATGGTCGAAATCCGCCGCACGGATCATGTCGATGTGCGAAGGTCGCGCAGGCAATGCTTCCCCGCCCTCCCCGACCGTGAAATTCACCGGCCAACCTGCCACTCCAATCCGCTGATTTCGCGCGCTCGACGCGGGATTCTTCGCAGATAACTTGTTTTCCGAAGACCATGAATCCCGTTGCGCCTGTTTATCGCCCCTGGGCGGGCACGGTGGCCTCCGTGTTGGTTCCCGGAGCGGGCCTGTTTCTGAGCGGCCGGCGGCGGGCGGGCGTCGTCTGGTTTGGCGGGCTGATGGGCCTGACTCTGGTCAGCGCCGCGCTCGCGCCCCTGTCTGCGTTGCCGGGAGTTTGGCACGTCTGGGGCCTGGATTTGGCGAACCTCGTTTTGTGTGTCGTCATGCTGGCGCAGTCGTGGCGTCCGATACCCCGTCAGAGCCGGGCGCGCTGGCTGGGGCTGGCGCTGCTGGGGGCCGCGGTGTTCTTCGGAACCTGGTGGCTCACCGAGCGGCTGGCGCTGGTGATGGAGATGCCCAGCCACACGATGGCGCCGGCGGTTCAGGGTGCGCCGTTGGGTCCGGTCGGGCCGACGGGCTCCGACGGCCGGCTGCTCATCCAGCGCACCGTGTACTGGTTCGCCGAGCCGGCGCGAGGGCACATCGTGGTGTTCCGACCCGACGGACTGACCAACACCGTGTCGGGCTATCCCCACCTGCGCCGGGTCGTGGGGCTGCCCGGCGAAGTCATTCACTTTCGTGAAGGCAGACTGGAGGTTAACGGACAGGTGGTGGCCCATCCACCGGTCTTTAATCGTCTGCGCTACACCTCCACACTGGCGTTGTCCAATCTGCTCGGCGTCGCCGAATCTTTCCGGGTGCGTGAGGGGTGTTACTTCGTCGCGGGTGACCACGCGGCCATCAGTCTCGACAGCCGCCATTACGGGCCGGTGCCGCGGTCCAACCTGATCGGACGCGCCACCCAAATTATCTGGCCGCTGAGCCGGGTCGGGAACCTGGAATAGGGACCGAACCGATTCGCGCGCGAGGCCGGGCGTTCCAGAATTTGCCCCGCGGCGATGCGTTCGGAGAAAAGGCGTCTGCTTGCTAGTTCCAACCGAGATTCTTCGGGCGGGCCACACTCGGGGTTGGAGTGTGAGGAAGGTTGCGGTTATCTTCGACCCACTCGCATGTCGAGCGTGGATTTCACACATCCCCACTGGTTGTGGGTGTTGCCGCCCGCCCTGGGGTGGGTTTTGTGGCTCGTCCGGGTCTCGGACGCGCAAGCGGGGCCCTGGCGCCGTTGGGGCGCCTGCGCGCTCCGCCTGGTGGTGGTGAGCGCGGTCATCCTGGCGCTGGCCGGGATGCGCTGGCGGGAAGCCGTCGAAGGGATGAACCTGATCTTCGTGCTCGACCGCTCGGAAAGTGTTCCGCACGAGCAACAGGAGCAGGCGCGCCGGTGGGCCCGGGAAGTGTCCGCAAAAAAGCCGCAGGATGACCGGGTCGGCGTGGTCGTGTTTGGCGCCGAAGCAAGCCTCGAGGCCACGCCTTCGATCCTGCCCGCGCTTGAAAAGATTCAGGCCGTTGTGCCCACCGAACGCACAGACATCAGCAGCGCCCTGCGCCTGGCCTCGGCCGCCTTCCCGGAGCACGGCCAGCGGCGCATCGTGCTGGTCTCCGACGGCCACGAGAACCAGGGCGATGCGCTGGCCGCCGCGGCGGCGGCCCGGGCGCTCGATATCACGGTGGACGTGGCGCCGCTGGGGGCGGAAGCCCGGCAGGACGTGGCGGTGCAGCGCGTGCAACTGCCTGCCGACGTCAAGGAGGGACAGCCGTTTGAAGTGCGGATTTTCCTGCGGGCGGATGAGCCCGGTCCCGCCACCGTCCGGCTGTACCGCAACGACCAGTTTCTGGGAGAACAACCCGTCGCGCTGGAAGCGGGCAAGAACCTGTTCACCTTTCCGCAGACGCTCCCCACCCCGGGCTTTTACAGCTACGATGTGCGCGTGGAAGCGGCGCAGGATCGGGTGCCGCAGAACAATCGCGCCCAGGCCTTCACCCGCGTGGTGGGAAAACCACGCGTGCTCGTGGTTTCCAGCGACCCGGCCGCCGACACTCCGCTGTGGCAGGCGCTCAACGCGCCGGAGGTGGACTGCCAACTGACCGGCGTGGCCGGTCTGCCGGAGACCCTCGCCGCCTGGCAGAGCTGGGACGCCATTGTCTTTTGCAATCTGCTGGCGGGCGACCTGACCCGGGAACAACACGGGATGCTGGAAACCGCGGTCCGCGATTTTGGCGTCGGCCTGGTGTGCGTCGGCGGTGATCAGGCTTACGGCGCCGGGGCGTATCGCGGCACGCCGCTGGCCCGCGTGCTGCCGGTGGAGGTGGAACTGAGCAGCAAGAAGGTGCTGCCGCCCGGCGCCTTGATGCTGGTGATTGACCGTTCCGGCAGCATGGCGGGGGACAAACTGGAAATGGCGCGCCAGGCGGCCGCCGCCGCCGTGGCGGCCCTCGCCCCGAATGACCTGGTCGGCGTCATCGCCTTCGACGGCGCGCCCCACGTCGTGGTTCCCCTGCAGCCCGCCCGGGACCGCAACGAAATCATGCGCCGGATCATGAGCATCAGCGTGGGCGGCGGCACGGTCATGTACCCGGCGATGGTCCAGGCGCACGAGCTGTTGCAGCGCGCCACGGCCTCCTTCAAACACTGCGTGCTGCTGACCGACGGCGTGTCCCAGCCCGGTGATTTCGAGGGCATCACCCGGACCATGGCGCAGGACCGCATCACCGTTTCCACCGTTGGCCTGGGCGAAGACATTGACGGCCCGCTGCTGGAATTCATCGCCGCCGCCGGTCAGGGCCGGTTTTACTTTGTGCCGACCCCCGCCCAGCTTCCCCAGGTGTTCATCAAGGAGGCCGCCGTGGTGCTCAAGTCCGCCATCGTCGAGGAGCCGTTTTACCCGCGGCTGGCCGCCTCCACCGACCCGGTACGGGGGCTGACCACTTATCCGCAACTGCTCGGCTACGTGGTTACCGAACCGAAACCTCGCGCGGAAACGCCGCTGGTTACCGAACAGGGCGACCCCCTGCTGGCCCACTGGTACTACGGCCTCGGAGCGGTGGTGGCGTTCACCTCGGATGCCCGCGCCAAATGGGCCCGGGACTGGGTGGCCTGGGACCGCTATCAGCAGTTCTGGCGGCAGGTGGTGCAGTGGAGCCTGCGCCGGTTGGACAACGCCAACCTGGACGTGGAAATCACCGCCGACCGCGGTCAGGGGCGCGTGCGTGTGGAAGCCCTCGACGCGGCCGGCAATTACCGGGATTTCCTCCAACTCCAGGGCACGGTGTACGCTCCGGGCGGCAGCCGCCAGGTGCTGCGGCTGCAGCAAACCGGGCCGGGGTTGTACGAGGCAGCCTTCGAAATGCGCCAGCCGGGTGTGTATATGTGCAACGTGCTTGTGATTGAGGAGGGAGAAGTGCGCGCCACGCAAACCGCCGGCGCCAGTTTAAATCATGCTCCGGAGTTCGAGGCGACCGGCCCGAATCTCGCCCTGCTCCGTCGCCTCGCCGAAACCACCGGTGGCCAGGTGCTGGACCTCGCTCACCCGGGACTTAATCCCTTCCTCGAAGGCCGGCGCAAAACCTGGCGGCCGCATGACCTCCGCGATCTCCTGCTCCAGTTGGCGCTGATCCTGTTCGTCCTCGATGTGGGATGGCGCCGCGTCTCGCCGGACCCCGAGCAACTGGCCAAATTTCGCGCGGCCCTGGGAAACTTCCTGGCCCGCTGGAAACCGGTTCCCGCCTCCGCCACCGAACCCACCCCGCTGTCTCCGCTGCTCGCCCGCCGCGACCAGGTCCGCGCGCAACGAGAACCCGCCGCCGAGCCGGTGCCGCTGCAAGTGGCCCCGCCACAGCCAGCGCCCACCTCCGGGACTTCAAGCCCGTCCGGGGAATCGCCCCACCCGGCGGTCAACCAACCCATCAGCGTCGCCAGCCGCCTGCTCGAAGCCAAACGCCGCCGCGCCGGCACCTTGGGCGCCAGCACGCCGCCCCGGTCCTGAGTCCGACCCGCGCTTCAGCCGACACCCCCTTTGCCGGCAAGACCGCGCGCGGGTGCGGCGAATAACGTGTCCTCCGGGGGTTCGCTTGCGGCGATTGCTGCGCTGAAAGTGGCTTTCCCGTTCCGAAACGGCCCCCGGCTTACGGAAACTGCATTTGCACGCCTTCCCGCGTGGCCAGCCGCAGGATGACGCCTCCTTCGCTACGGCGATACCAGGTGGCGGCGGCCAGTGGCGCCCGGCTCGACTGACTGCGCGGGGAGCGAGGCTGCGGTCCCAGACTCCACACCACCCAACGCACCGGCGAGTCCGCCAGGCCCGATTGCCACGCGCCGTTGGTGCTGCGGCTGACGGGAAAATCCGCCGGCACCCACATCCGGAAGTCGCCGCCCGGCGCGTCGTTGAGCAACTGCGGTCCCGGCGTGGCGTACTTGTAAGTGTGGCCGGGGTTGAAGAGGTCCTCCATGTAGGCCGCCATCCCGGGCCGCTCGCTGCGGGGCAGGTAGCCCTGCGTGGCCAGTTCCACCGGGAACTGACACCAGTGGTCGGCCAGGTCCGTGTTGCAGTTCACCCGCACCGGCGGCAGCGCGCCGGCGTGATCCTCCGCGTACATCTCCAGCGCCAGACCCAGGCCGTAAAGCTCGGCGCGCACGCGGGCCAGCTTGGCGCGCTCTTTCGCCCCGCTCAGCGCCGGCAGCAACAAACTGGCGAGGATCGCAAGGACCGCGACGCACACCAGCAATTCAACGAGCGTGAAGCCGGTCGCCGGTCGCATCCGGCTGAACGCACCCGGAATGCCGCGCGCGCCCGCGAACCCCGACGCGCGCCGACAGTTCCTCCGCGGCGCGCGTGCCTTGATGAAGGTCCGCCTGTTCATATGCGGCACGGTCCTGCCCGCGTTTTCAATCCACCCGGCGCAGGCGGTAGAAGCGGCGGGGGTCAGTCACCGGCTCGATCACCACGTGTTGTCCGCTGATCTGCAAGGGCGGGGTGGTGACCGGCAGCCACTGTTCCTCGGACATCAGTTCGGTGCGATACTCAAGCTGGTACTCCGCGCCGTTGGCGGGCCAGGTTAGCGTCACCGTTTTGGCAATTTCGAGTCCCACCGGCTCGCGCGGGATGACCCGTTGGATGAACAGTTCGTAGCCGTTGGTGCCCTGCACACCGGAGCCGGACTCCTGATTAAAGATGCCAATCACATCAAACGGTCCGGCTGGCGCAGGCCCCAGGGAGCGTCGCGGGTGACGCAGCCGAAAATAGCGGCCTTCACCGTCGGTAACCGTGCACAAGCGCTCGCTCCAGCGCTTGCCGGCATCCCAGCCGTTGGTGGTCAGGAGGGTCAGGCCGTTGATGCGCACCCGCATGCCCTGGTAATGCTCCCCTCCGCTGGCGCGGGTCGGGTCAAAGCGGGCCGGCCAGGTGGTCCAGTCCGCCGGGTCGCCGCCCGGGAGCATCACGTCGGCCAAGGTAATGACCTCGGGCGCTGGCAGCCCGTACCCGGGCGAGAGCAGGCGAATGGAAAAGTCGGCCGCCGGGTCCACGCTGTGCGCTTCGTTGATATTGCGCTTGCCCCCGTAGAACAGGGAGCGGTTGGCCGTGACCTCGATCAGGTCCCCGGCCCGGAAGGGGCGCCCGGTGGCGGGATCATGGTTCAGGCGCAGGATTTCACGCACCCAGTCCTCATTGCGGTAGCTCTGGTCGCTGTCACGCACCCACGGGAGGTTGCCATAGTTTTGGCCCATCCAGCAGGTGGTGCCGCCGCGGTCTCCGGGCGCGACGGCTTGGAAGGTGATCTGCCATTCTCCGCCCATGCGTCCGGCGTGGGCGCCGTCGTCCCAGGGCAGAAAATTGGGCGTGAAATCCAGCATTTCGTCCGGATCACAGAGGAGGACGCCGGTGAGGGTGATCGGGAAACTGCCCTCCCAGGCGCTGAGCCCCTGGGAGTTGACCGCCTGGAGGTCGGCGTGAGTGACGCGGTTGGCGGGCGCGTCGGCGCCGAGACCGGTCAGGAACAGCGAGCCCAGGACGAGGGGAACCCACGTGCGGGCGTGACGCCCGCGAACGACTTGACCCAGGAGGCGATCGGTGTTACGCATCAGAGAAAATTTGTTACCACCACCGTTCCCCATGCAAGCCTTTTCTCACCGGAACCTCGAAGTCGCCCGCGCGGTCCGCCGCGCGGGGCTTGCCCTCCTCGGACTGGGCACGGTCCTTCTGGCTCACGACCGCCCCGGCGCCCACTCACGCGAACCCGGCGCCGCTCCGCCGGTCACCCGCCGCGCGGAGCCGGGGGCCAACCCCTGGAACCAGGCGCAGCCTCCGGCGGACTGGTGGGAGGAAATTCGCCGGCAACATGGTCATGTGGGCCCGTGGAACGTGCTCGGCTGGCGGATCGGGCAGGCGGCGTTGCGCGAATTGAACGCCACCTGGGGCCACCATGAACTGGAGGTCATTTGCTACGTCCCCGCCCAGACCCCCTACACCTGCCTGGTGGACGGCCTGGCGGTGGGCACCGGAAATTCCCTCGGCCGGCTGGACCTCAAACTCGCCGAGGTGTTCGACTACCGTCAGAGCTTCGTGGCCGCCCGACGCAAAGACGGCGCCGGGCCGTTGCTCGAATTCCGCCCCTTGCCGGACTATCTGAAGAGCCTCCTGAACCAGCCCGTGGAGAAGCTCGAAAGCCTGTCCCGGGACTGCGCCGACCGGCCGGAAGCGGAGTTGTTCGTCATCCAACGGTTCGCACCGTAATTCCGGAACCGTCAGGGCCGTTTCTGAAAGTGGCGAAGCAAACGCGGCCCGGCGGACTTTGACAGCGTTACCTTGCTTTTGGGCCAGCCGCGCGAGAGCAGGCGCGTTTGGGGCTCAAGGCCCGGTCGGTTCATCCTTGAGCCGCGCGGCTTCGGCCACGGCGTCGGCCAGTTGCTGCGGCGTCCAGTCGTTGCCGTCAAACTGGCGGTGGAGGCGTCCCTGCGGGTCGAGGACCACAGTGCGGAGGTTGTGGGAAAAGCTGGCGCCCTCCCGCATCACCAGCAGGTCCAGCAGGGGCGCCAGCCGGGCGACCACCTCGGCGGACGCGCTGGCAAAGAGCCACCGGTCGGGATCGTGGCCGCGGTAGGCCTCCGCGTATCCCTTCAGCACCCGGGGCCGGTCAAACTCGGGGTCAAAGGAGATGCACAGCAGTTGCCAGTTGGTCGGGGCGTCGGCGCGCTCGCGCAGCAACCGCCGCGTCTCGGCGAAATGACGGTTCATGCGCGGGCAGTAATCCGGCAGGGGACATCGCGTGAAGAAAAACGTAAAGGCCAGGGCGTGTCCGCGAAAATCCGCAAGGCGCACGGGTTTGCCCGTCTCGCTCAGCAACTCGGCGTCCGGCAACAGGTCCCCCGGGCCCAGTTCCCGCGCCGCCCGAGCGCTCAAGAGCCCCGGCCCGGCGGCGGGTTCACCTGCGGCCCGGCCCGCGCGGCGGATGGTGTCAATCCAGTGCGTTTCCCCGGTGTCGTGCAGGCGGAAGGTGATCTCATCCCCCACACGGATGCCGGCCAGCTCGTTGGTTTCGCGGACGATCAGCTCCATCACCATGGCGGGCATGTAGCCGGGAATTTCCTCGTGTCGGATCACCGCCGAGCGGCGGTCATCCGCAATTTCCCGGACCACGCCGCGCGTCTCGTAGAATTGGGGCCCGGAGGGGGACCCGCGGCGCGGGGCGCGATCGCCGCATCCGGCCAGCAAGGTGAGCAACACGGGCAGGAGGAATCGGGCGCAGGAGTTCATGGTGGGCTGGTGACGGGGTGCAGACGATCCAGCAGGGTCACCACCTCGCGGGGGGTGGAGGGTTTCAAACCATCAAAGGTTGCGCGGACCGCCCCGCTCGAGTCCACCAGGAAAATGCGGTCCAGGTCCGCAAAACCGCCGGGCACGATGCCCGCCAGTTCGATGGCCGGCCGGAGAAAACTTGTTTCCAGCAGGGGATACAACACGGCCTTGTCGCCGGTCAGGAACAGCCAGCGGCGGCGGTCGGCGCCGTAGCGTTCGGCAAACCGGGCCAGCACCGGCGGGGTGTCGGTGCGCGGGTCCACAGTCAGGGAGATCAGGCGCACGCCGGGGCGGTCGGCCACCAGACGCTGGATTTCAGCCATGCGCTCGTTGACCGCCAAGCAGCTCAGCGAACAGCTCGTGAACATGCAACTGACGATCAGGAACTGGTTGGACAGATCGGCCCGGGTCACGACGCGGCCCGTGTGATCGGTGAGCGCGAAGTCGGCGAGGTAGCGCGGCGGCGGCGGCGACCGGTGGGACCCCAGCCACCCGCGCACCGGCCCCAGCAGCAGCGCCACACCAATCAGAGCCAGGCCGAAAATCCACACCAGGTGCCGGATGTGGCGGTGCTCAGCTCGAACCCGCACGCTGGTCGAATCCCGCGAGACTGGAGGCAAGGTCGCCATTACCGCTTCAACCGGCGCGCTTTGTAGCCCGCCTCCTCAATGGCCCGGACCAGGCGGGGCGTGGCGGTGCGATTGGTGTCGAATGCCACCACGGCCAGGCGACGGGTGAAGGAAACGTTCACCGTCTCCACGCCGGGGGTGCGACGAAGTTCCGAGGCCAGCCCGCGCGCGCACCCCTCGCAGCGGAAACCAGTGATGGCAAAGCGATTGGTGGCGTTGGCGACCGGCGGAGGCGGCGACGGTGCTTCCGGCCGGGCGTTGGTCGCCGCCAGCCCGCCGATCAGCGCGACAAAAACGAAGCCGCGGACCAGAAAACGTGTCCCCGCCCGCCGCGCGCGATCGGGTATTCCCCACACGCCGGCAGCGCCACCCGGCGCGGCCGGCGTGCAGGCCGTGCCGGATCGTCGCCCACTGCCTCGCGCAGCGTGGAAAGCTCTACTTTGCCAGTTCAGGATGCCACTGATCCAGGTTGCGTTCCGGTTCATAGATCGTTTGAAAATCGCGCGTCTCGGCATGGCCATCCACGAAAAGGTAGTTCGACCGGCGGCCATGCCGACGGCTGGCCACGTCCACCGCGTCGCGCGCCGCGGTCCAGAAGTTCGGCATGATGTGGTCCGCGGTGGAGGCGTTTTCAGCAAACAAAATGGTGGCGGCCGGGCGCGGCACGCCGCCAACGCGACGCCAGGTTGTGGGTTTTCCCGCGTAATCGTCTTCCGGGCCCAGTTCGAAATACACGTTGAGCCCGTAGCTCCAACCGTTGGTTCTCCGGTCCGCGGGGCAGCGGTAGAGCGTTCGCCACAGATTGGTCCAGGCACGGGTGTCGCTGCCGAGATACGGCGCCAGCGCCCGCCCCCACGGCAACTGTCCGTGGGTGAAGGCGGAATGCTGGCTGCGGGGAAACTCGTCGCCGTGGTCGTCCGCGTACAAACGCTTGGCCAGGCCAAGCTGGCGCATTTGCCCCGCACACACCACCCCCTGGGCGCGGACCTTGGCCCCGGCCAACGCCGGCAGGAGCAAGCCGGCCAGGATGGCAATCACGGCGATGACGACCAGGAGTTCCACCAGGGTAAAGGCCCGGCCGTCCGGCTGCGGGGAACCGGCCGGCACGGGGTGTCTGAATTGGGAGGGCATCAAGGCGCCAACCGCAACCGGTAGAACCGGGCTGCTGAAGACGGCGCTACCAACACGGTTGGTCGCCCCTCAATCACCACGGGCGCCCCCGGCACGGGCGTCCAGTTGGCGGCATTCACCGCGTCCGCCTGTTCGAGAATGTAGTTGCCAGTCTGGGGCGGCCAGGAAATCGCCAGCTTGGTCGCGATTTCCAACGCCGGCCGGCCGTCTGGCACGTTGGTGAACCGGAACTCAAACGGCCCCGAATCCGAGTGCTCGATGCGCTGGCCGGTGGTGGTGTCCACCAGATACGCCTCGAAGGTGGCCGTGTACGTGTTCGTGCCCGGAGGCGCAGTGACCGCCGGATGGAACATCATGCCGTTCCAGGCCAGCGCCGACGGAGAGCCCGCCGTGCCGAAGATGGGTTCCCAGCGTTTCGGCTCCGCGCCCGCGTAGCGGAAGAATTCCAACTCCCGTGGACCGAGCAACTTGGCCAGCCAGATTTCCGTGTTCGGGGGCAGCGGGTCGCTCGCCGGGTCCATCACAAACCCGTACCGCCGGCTGAACGAACGGCCGCGCCGTGAGGGATCGAGATCGTCAAACCACGGGTCGGCCGGATCGAATTGGTCGCCCGGGTGACTCACCAGCAAGGGAGTAAGCTGGGGAATCTCCGCGGGCATCATCACGTGCAGGTGCCCGTGATCGGCGTGATAGCCGATCATGGGCATGACCATCCCGCCCTGCATGGGCACGCTGGTCAGGGTGGCGGCCAGGGCCGCGGCCGGGAGGAGCACGCTTACGCTCCCGGCCAACAGAAGAACTGTCCCATACCGTTTCATACGAATTCGGTAATTTGGTTTTCGACAAAAGGATTTCGGTTTTCTCGGCGGATTCCCAAAGGGCGCCAGCCCGGCAGCGCTCGGGTGAGCGCGCCCGCCGCCGACGGCCGGCATTTATCGGAGTGGCAGTGAAGAAGCCTGAAACGACGCCTGGTCGGGTCAGGCCGGTTCAAGCCGCGGGCGCGGCTTGGGCGGGGCTTCCGTCCGGGTGGGAGCGTGAACCGGGCGCGGCTCGGGCGGCGCAAACCGACAGTAAAAGTCGAGGAACAGCGGCGGGTTGAGCATACCCGGGTCCAGCTTGCCGGAGGGTTTGAGCGATCGTTGCTCCTGCTTTTGCTCCTCCTGGCGCCCCCGCTCGATGGCCTTGCACAGCGGGCAGGGGTTCCGGCCGTCAAAGGTCTTGGAAATCGCCTCGCGCACGGTCGAGTCCTGCGAGTAGGTCACGATCATGCCGGCCCAGGCAATGATCTGCAGCACGGACCAGTGCAGGCCCAGAGAAAGGACCAGTAGCAGCACCGCTATCAGCTTCGGACCCGCGCGCACGCGGCGAATTTAGAAGGGCGCCGCCTTTCCGTCAAGCGGACCACCCGCGACCTGCAAATGGCCGTGTCTATCCGGCAACCTCGGCATGACGCGCCCGACTTCGTTTTGCCGACACGCGGCCATTGCCAACGGCTCGCGTCCCCGGCACTTTGGGTCCGCCATGCCGCTGCCGGCTTCCTGGCTCAAAGACCTCGACTACTCGGTCGTGCAGCAATGCATGCACTGCGGCCTGTGTCTGCCCACCTGCCCGACCTATGACGCCACCCGGCTCGAGCGGCACAGCCCGCGCGGTCGCATCGCGCTCATGCGCGCCATCGCGGATGACCGTCTGACGCCGACCCGGACCTTTGGCGAGGAGATGTATTTCTGCCTGGGCTGTCTGGCGTGTATGAGCGCCTGTCCGGCCGGGGTGAACTACGCCGAGCTGTTCGAGCGCGCCCGGGCGGAGGTGGAGCGCGCCGGCGTGCTGCGGCGGCCGGGGCGCAACCTGATCCGCTGGTGGGCGGTGAAGTGGTTGTTTGCGGACCTGCGCCGGCTGCGGTTGCTGGGCCGGCTGGTGCGCGTGTACCAATGGCGCTGGCTGGGTCTGCAATCTGCCGCGCGTCGCTGGGGGCTCCTGCGGCTGCTGCCCCGCCGCCTACGCGAGCTGGAAGCGATGATGCCCGCGATCCCGCGGCGCTTCTCCCACCAGCTTATTCCGGAGGTCCTGCCCGCCCGGGGCGAGCGGCGGTTTGTGGTGGCCCTGCTCACCGGCTGCGCGCAGGACCTGATCTTCAGCGACGTGAACCGCGACACCGCCGAGGTGCTGGCCCGCAACGGCTGCGAGGTGTACACGCCGCGGCGCCAGCACTGCTGCGGCTCGCTGCATGCCCACAACGGCGAGCTCGAGCTCGCCCGCGAGTTGGCGCGCCGCAACCTCGATCAGTTCCCGCCCGAGTGGTTCGACGCCATCATCACCAACGCCGGCGGCTGCGGCTCGCATCTCAAACATTACGGCCGACTGCTGGCGGACGATCCCGCCTACCGCGTGCGCGCCCGGCTCTGGGACCGCCAGTGCAAGGACGTGCATGAATGGCTGGTGGAAATCGGCTTCACCCCGCCGCAGGCGGGCACGCTCGCCCCGCTGGTGGTGACCTATCATGAGTCCTGTCACCTCAGCCACGGACAGAACGTGATCGAACCGCCGCGCCGGTTGCTGCGGGCGATTCCGAATCTGCAGCTTGTGGAGCTGCCGGAAAGCAACTGGTGCTGCGGCAGCGCGGGCATCTACAACCTGATTCAGCCGGAGATGGCCAATCAACTCCTCGAGCGCAAGCTGCGCCACATCCGGGCCACCGGCGCGCGCGTGGTGGCCACGGCGAACCCCGGCTGCCAGCTCCAGCTCCTCAACGGCGCGCGCGCGCAGGGCCTGGCGGTGCGGGTGGCGCATCCCATGACCCTGCTGGCGGAGGCGTACCGGCGGGCAGAGCTGTTCCGCGGCGCGCCCGCGTTCTGAGATGGCGGGAACGCCGGCGCGCGCTACTTTCCCGGCCATGTGCAAATGGCTTGTGCTCCTGACCGCGCTGGTGTCCCTCGCCGCCCGGGCCGACGACTGGCCGCAATGGCTCGGCCCGCAGCGGGACGGCGTCTGGCGTGAAACCGGCGTTCTCCGCGAATTCCCACCGGAGGGCCCGGTCATCCGCTGGCGCACGGCCATCGGCGCCGGGTACTCGGGCCCCGCGGTGGCGGGCGGGCGCGTGTACGTCATGGACCGTCGGCTGGCGCCCGGTGTGGGCAATCCCGACAACCCCTTCACCAAGGCGCTTGTGCCCGGCACCGAACGCGTGCTCTGCCTCGACGACGCCACCGGCCGGGTGCTCTGGACGCACGAGTACGACGCGCCGTACACGATCAGCTACGCCGCCGGTCCGCGCGCCACGCCCACGGTCGCCGACGGCCGGGTGTACACGCTCGGTGCGGAGGGCCATCTGTTCTGCCTGGACGCGACCACGGGCGCAGTGATCTGGTCGCGCGATTTCAAAAAGGATTTCGGCGCGAAGACGCCGGAGTGGGGCTTCGCCGGCCATCCGTTGCTGGACGGCGACCGGCTGATCTGTCTGGTGGGCGGCGAGGGCAGCGTGGCGGTGGCGTTCGACAAGAACACCGGCCGGGAGCTGTGGCGGGCGCTCTCCGCCCGGGAACCGGGTTACGGCCCGCCCACGCTGGTTGAACACCGCGGCCGGCGTCTGCTCATCGTCTGGCATCCCGAGGCGGTGAACGCGCTCGAACCGGAGACCGGCCGGGTGTTGTGGTCAGTGCCGTTCGAAAGCCGTTTCGGGCTCACCGCGCCCACGCCGCGACTGGCCGGCGACATTCTCTTCGTGACGGCCTTCTACAACGGCTCGCTGGCGTTGCGGCTGGGAGAGGATCGCCCCGAAGTGCTCTGGCGCACCACCAAGGCGAGCGAGAAGGACACGACCCACCTGCACTCCATCATCGCCACGCCGTTCCTCGAAGACGGGCACATCTACGGCGTGTGCAGCTACGGCCAGTTGCGCTGCCTGAAGCTGGCAACCGGCGAACGGGTGTGGGAAACCCTGGCCGCGACCACGCCGGAAAAGGAGACCCGCTGGGGAACCGCCTTCCTCGTCAAACACGAAGACCGCTTCTTCCTGTTCAACGAGCGCGGGCATCTGATCTCCGCGCGACTCAGCCCGCGGGGCTATGAGGAAATCAGCCGGACGCGGCTCCTCGAGCCCACCAACCGCGACCCCGGCCGGCAGGTGGTGTGGTCCCATCCGGCCTTTGCCAACCGCTCGGTGTACGCGCGCAACGACCGGGAGATCGTCTGCGCGTCGCTGGCCGCGCCAGCCGAGTGAGCCGGGCGCGGGTTGTCACGGCCGGACGGCGGGTTCATTCCGCCGGGTCCCGGGCGGCGTCGCTGTTCCCGAAGTCGGAACGGTTGGGAAAGACTGTCCCAACGCGGTCAGAACGCGGCGCTGGATGAACTCGAAGAGCAGCGCCCCGTACCGTGTTTCTTCGTTCAGGTAACCGGCCTGCACGATGCCCTCGCAAAACGCGGCCGCTCGCGCCGGTTCGCCCCGGCGCAGGTACACGTCGGCCAGCCGCGCGGCGGTGCGCAGGGCGGAGCCGGGGTCCAGCTGGAAGCGGTTCGCGCCGCGGGGCAGGTCGGGCGCGAAGGCCAGTTCCCCCCAACGCAGGCAGGCGTCGTCGTCGCCCCGGTCCCAGGCCACCTCTGCCAGCCAGGCCTGGTAAAGGCGCTGGTTGTCCGGATCGGTCTCCAGCAGGCGGTGCAGGGCCCATTCGAGTTCGTCCGTGGGAGGCAGGTTGAACACCGAGACCTGTTCCACGTAGGCGCGCATGAGAGCGCGCCCGTATTGCCGGAGCAGGGTGGGGTCTTCGGCCGCCCGCTGGTAAATGCGGTCGCGGCGCGGGGCCAGTCGCAGCACGTCCAGCTCGCCGGGCGGGGCAGTGACCTGGAGGCGGGAGGCGAGTTCCCAGGGCAGCAGGCTGTCCGGGTGCTCGCGCTGCCAGCGCCTGAGCAGGGAGACGAAGGTCTCCATCGGACGCAGGTCGTCGGTGAGGTAGTACCCGGCAAAAGCGGCCAGGTCCTCCCCGGTGAGGGGATGGTCGCGCAGCCAGCGTCCCAACAGGGTGTCGGGCCGGCGGGTGCGGGTTTCGTCCAGTTGGCGCAGGCGCTCGACCAGCCGGCGGGCGAAGAAGTCGCGCTGGGCCTGGTATTCGAGGATCGGGAAATAGTCGCTGTGCACGCGGGTGTCGAACGGCGGCACCAGCGGGCCGTTTTCGAAGGCGATCAGTTCCTGGGCAAGCACCAGCGGCAGGTTGTCCAGCCCCACACGGGCCAGGTCCTCGCGGATGGCGGGCATTTGCAAGCGCGCGGCCAGCGCGGCGAGGTCCACCGCCGGTGGTTGGAGGGCGCCCAGCAGCAGGAGGTCGCCCCGCAGGCTCTGCCACAGGCTCATGTAGGGAAATACCTGGCTGAACGTGGCCAGGACGATGTCCATGCCGGCGTCGCTGAATTCGTAGAGCTGAATCCACTGCAGCATCAGCCCGTCGGGCGCCAGGCGATCCCGGCAGTTCTGGTAAAACTCCAGGCTGAACACCCCGGCCACCCCGGCCATCCATGGATTGGATGGTTCGCTGATGATCACGTCGTACTGCCGCCGGGTCAGCAGCAGGAAGGCCTTGGCGTCCTCCGCGTACACGTGCACCCGGGGATCGTCGAGCACGCGGTGGTTGGCCTCCGCGAAGAAGCGCGCCGCAGCGATGACCTCCGGCGAAATTTCCACCGCATCAATGCGCTGCACGCCGGGATGTCGGGCCACCGCGCCCACGGTGATGGCGCTGCCCAGACCGACCACCAGCACGTTCGTGCTGGCCGGCCGCAACAGCAGCGGCAGGTGGCCCGAGAAAATCTGGGTGTTCATGTCCACCCCGGTACTGGCGTCGGTCTTCCCATTGACCTTGAGGAACCGCACGTCGGCGCCGTCCGCGGTGTGTACGCCCACCGAGGCGCTGGCGCCGTCGCGGTAGTAGAGCGTGTTGAGACTGCGGGCGGCCTCGCGGTAGGCCCGCGCTGTGGGCGGCGGTTGTTGCAGGCGATACAACCCCAGGCTGAACGCCGCCGACCACCGCGCGGCAAAGTGCTGCCCGAGGAGGGCCGTGACCCCCACCACGGCCGTCGGCGCCCAGAAGAAGGCCGCGCGTGAGCGGGGCAATTTCCCGGCCAGCAAAATTGCCAGGCCGATCAGGGCATTCAGCGCCACTCCCAGCGCAAACGTGCGCGCCAGCCCCAGCGCGGGCATCAACCACAGCCCCGTCACCGCGGCGCCCAACACCGTGCCCAGCGTGTTCACGGCAAAGACCTGACCGACCGAGTGCCCCGTGCGCCCGGTCTCCGTCGTCGCCACGCGGCTGACCAGCGGCAGGGTCATGCCCAGACACATCGTGGGCACCAGCATCACCGTCACGCACACCGCGCCCTGCAGCGTCTCGTACAGCGGATACGCCTGGGGCCGCCGGGCCACCAATTGCGTAAACTGCACAAACCAGAACGGCAGCCACTCATAGAAGAACATCGAGACCAGCACCGCTCCGGCCAGCGCCAGCTCGATCCACGCAAAAGCGGTCAGCGGATTCACCGGCCGCCGCCAGCGGTACACCCACCACGAGCCCAGCGCGATGCCCGCGATGAAGGTGATCAGCATCAATGAAAAGGCATGGGTGCTCGAGCCCATCGCCAGCGCCAGCAAACGCGTCCAGGCGATCTGGTACAGCATGGCCACAAAACCGGACAGGCCGATGCCGATAATCGCCAATCGGAGCTGGGCCGGCGTAAAGGCAAAGACGGCCTCGGGCGAGGAGGGCTCCGGGGCGGGCGATTCCGGTTGGCCGCGGCCCTCGCGAATCCAGCCGCTGACGAACATCGCCGCCGCGCCCACCGCCAGGTTCATCGCCGCCCCGGCATAGACCGTGTACTCCAGGCCGAGGGCCGGCAGCCACCAGAAGTCCGCCACGTACGTGCCCGCCACCGCGCCCGCGCTGTTCACGAAGTACAGCCCGGCCAGCTTCCGGCGCAGTTCCCCCAGCGACCGGGTGAGCAACCGGGTGACCACCGGTAACGTGCCGCCCATCAGCACCGTGGGCAGCAACACGGTCAACAAGCTGAAGGCAAACTTCAGCGCCAACGAGGCGGGTGTCCCCGGCTCGACCCCGCGTCCCACGGCCACAAACAGGTCGTAACACAGCCGGTACCAGAACGGAAACGCCAGCGCGTACGCTCCGATGCCGATTTCCAGCCAGGCGTACACCGCCAGCGGCCGCCGGGTGCGGTCGGCAAAATGCCCCAGCCAGAGATTGCCCAGCGCCAGCCCGCCCATGAACGCCACCAGCACCGCCACCACCGCATAACTGGTGTGCCCAAGAAACAGCGCCAGATACCGTGCCCATGCCACCTCGTACACCAGACCCGCTGCTCCGGAGACGAGCAGGGCCAGCATGACCAAGCGAAACAACAGTTGCGGGCTCGGTTGCATGGCGCCGGATGGTTCAAAAACGGCCCCGAAGCGGCAAACCTTTTCCCGGCCAGCCCGGAGTGCGCGGACGTCAGACGCTCACCGTCTCGTCCTGCTCCGGCAGATGCGCCTCCAGCTCGAAGCGCTGCCAGATCCACCGCTTCAGCGCGGTGCGTGCTGGTTGCTCCCCGTGGACCAGAAAGACCCGCGGCCGGTGGGGCGCCAGGCAGCCCAGCCACTCCAGCAAATCGCTCTGTCCGGCGTGAGCGCTGAACCCGCCCAGGGTGTGGATGCGCGCCCGTACCGCCACCCGCTCTCCAAAGATGTTCACGTGCGGCGCCCGCTCGATCAACAGGCGCCCCAGCGTGCCCGGCGCCTGGTAGCCCACGATCAACACCGTCGTCTCCGGCCGCCACAGGTTCTGCCGCAGGTGATGCAGGATGCGTCCGGCGTGGCACATGCCCGACCCGGCTAAGATCAGGCACGGTCCGGGCACGTCGTTGATGGCCCGGGACTCCTCGGCGGTGGCGGTGATTCGGAGCGTGTCCAAATCCTGCTCGAGGGGATGCTCCTCTCCCAGGGCCCGCAGCTCCGCGTCAAACAATTCCGGATGCCGGAGGTAAATGCGCGACGCCTCGGCGGCCATCGGACTGTCCAGAAAGAGCGGAAACTTGGGCAGCTCGCCCCGCCGGAACAGGCAGGCCAGCAGCACCAGCAGCAACTGGGCGCGGCCCACGGCAAAGGTCGGCACCAGGATTTTCCCGCGCCGCTCCACGGCCGCCCGGACCGCCTGGCGGAATTCCGCCACGGTCTCGCCAAAGGGCCGGTGATCATGGTCGCCGTAGGTGGACTCCAGAAAGACCGCCTCCGCCGGCACCCGCACACAGGTGGCGTCGCGCAGGATCGGCGCCCCCTTCGGACCGAGGTCGCCGGAGAAAATCACCCGCTTGTCCCGCGCCTCCTCGTGCGCTTCCAGAAGGATGCTGGCCGAGCCGAGCAGATGCCCGGCCTCAATGAACGTGGCGGTCACATCCGGCGTCACCGCGATCGCCGTGTCGTACGGCACGGCCCGGCCGCCGCTCAGAACGCGTTCGACATCCCCCACGTCGTACGCGGGCGCCAGGAGCGGTTCCCCGGCCCGCTCGCGCTTGCGGTTCAGACGCGCCAGGTCCTGGGCCTGCACCTTGGCCGAGTCGCGCAGGATCAGGTCGGTGATCTCCAGCGTGGCCGCGGTCGCCAGCACCGGGCCGCCGAAACCGTGGCGGGGCAGTAACGGCAGACGTCCGGTGTGGTCCAGGTGCCCGTGGGTGAGCAGCACCGCGTTCAGTCGGGCGGGATGCAGTTCCGCGGGGAGGTGATTGCGCTCTCCGGCGTGCGCCACGCCCTGAAAGGTGCCGAAATCCACCAGCAGCCGGCTCTGCGCCGTTTCCACCAAATAGGCGGAACCGGTCACCTCTCCGCCTGCCGCGCCGAGCAGGGTGATTTTCATGGCCGGGACAATCCGCGGCGTGCCCGGGGCCCCCACCGGCGCGCGTAACATGAATACTGCATGGCCGCCTTTACCACGCCGTTCCGCGCCTTGCCAATCCGGGATGCGATAACGCGGACGTGAGCTCCTCGCCGAGTCCCGACGGAGTGTGTGTTGCCGGGTGTTTGGGTGGTTTTCAAATCAGAACGTACGGCGGATACGCCAATCCTCCCCTAGCCGGACGGTTGGAAGCCGCCTGCCACGGCAGCGAAGAGGGCCGCGGTTATGGAGTCTGACGAAACGTGATGGGGGTCTGAGAAAGGAAATAGACCGACCTTTGTGAGCATGGCTTTGCAGTCTCCGATCCCGATTCACCGGGCTCGATTAAACCGGACCTTTTCCTCGTCCACATTTTACCATTCACGCTTCACGACCTGCTGTTCACTTTCCAAGGTTGCGTCGCCTCCGGTATGCTGGGCGGCGCCGTCCAGAAGAGGCAAGGCGAGGAGGACGCGACGGATTTCCCGGAGCCGGGCGGCGGGGGCGCGCTTTTCCAGGCGGGGCAATTGTCCGCTCACCATGACCAGGTCGCCACCGCGTCGGAGCAGCAGTTTGTCCTCCCGGGTTTCGATTTCCGTGACGCCGCGGGCCGCAGCCGCAAAGCGCAGGGCGTGGGCCTCGAAGAGCAGGTTCACCGCGGGCGGCGGGGGACCGAACCGGTCGCGCACTTCGTCCCGCAGGGCAGTTAGGTTGTCCTCCGTCGCGCACAGCGCCAGGCGACGGTAGATCTCCACCCGGTGTTGCGGCTCGGCGATGTAATCCTCGGGCAGACCGGCCAAGGGGGGAGGGGCGGCGGATTCGCGGCGGGAACCGCTCGGATCGGGTTGAGACAGGGGCTCCCCGATGGCGCCCAGACTCAGAAAATCCAACCGGAGGGTCACGGCGGGCGGGGAGCGGACGGGCTCACCCTTGAGGGTGCGGATGCTTTGTTCGAGCAACTGGCAGTAGAGCGCAAAGCCCACAGCGGTGATGTGGCCGCTCTGTTCCTTGCCGAGCAGGTTGCCCGCGCCGCGGATTTCCAGGTCGCGCAGGGCGATTTTGAAGCCGCTGCCCGGGGTGGAGAACTGGCGGATGGCCTGGAGGCGCTTGCGCGCGTCGGCCAGCAGGCCCGCGTGGCGGGGCAGCAGCAGATAGGCGTAGGCCTGGTGTTTGTAACGGCCCACGCGCCCGCGCAACTGGTAGAGGTCGCTCAGGCCGAAGCGGTCGGCCCGGTCAATGAGAATGGTGTTCGCGTTGGGGATGTCCAGGCCGCTTTCGATGATGGTGGTGGAGAGCAGCACGTCGGCCTCGCCGTTGACGAAGCGGGTCATGACCGCCTCCAGTTCGTCGGCGGGCATCTGGCCGTGGCCCACCACGATCCGCGCCTCGGGCACCAGGGCGCGCAGTTTGGCGGCGACCTGCTCGATGTCGAACACGCGGTTGTGGAGGTAAAAGACCTGGCCGCCGCGGGCCAGTTCGCGCCGAATGGCATCACGGATGAGGCGATCGTCATGGGCGGCGATGATGGTTTCCACAGGCAGGCGGTCCTGGGGCGGGGTTTCGATGGTGCTGAGGTCGCGGGCGCCCGTCAGCGCCAGGTACAGGGTACGGGGGATGGGGGTGGCGGTGAGGGTGAGCACGTCCACCAGTTCGCGCAGGCGCTTGAGCCGTTCCTTGTGGGCGACGCCGAAACGTTGTTCCTCGTCCACGACCACCAGGCCGAGGTCCTTGAAGGTCACGTCCGGCTGCAGCAGGCGATGGGTGCCGATGACGATGTCCACCGCGCTGGCGGCCAGGCCGGCGAGCACCTGCTGTTGCGCGCGTCGGGTGCGGAAGCGGGAGAGCAGTTCCACGCGCACGGGGTAATCGGCCAGGCGCTCGCGGAAGGTGTTGAAGTGTTGATGGGCAAGGACGGTGGTGGGCACCAGCACGGCTACCTGTTTGCCGGCCAGCACGGCTTTGAAGGCGGCGCGGAGGGCGACCTCGGTTTTGCCGAAGCCGACGTCGCCGCAGATCAGGCGGTCCATGGGGCGGGGGGCTTCCATGTCCCGCTTGGTTTCCTGGATGGCCCGCAGTTGATCGGGGGTTTCCTCGTAGAGAAAGGCGCTTTCGAACTCGCGCTGCCACGGGGTATCCGGCGGAAAGGCGTATCCGGGGCGGGAGGCGCGGGCGGCCTGCAGGCGCAACAACTCCGCGGCCAGGTCCCGCACGGCCCGACCGGCCTCGGCTCGGGTGCGGGTCCAGCGTGTGCTGCCCAGAGTGTTGAGCGGAGGGCGCGCGCGGCCCGCACCGACGTATTTGCTCACCAGGTGGGTCTCGGTCACGGGCACGTAAAGCCGGGGCGGCGGCTGGCCGGGCTCGCGCGGCGCGTACTCGATCACCAGACATTCCCGGGCCGGCTCGTCCGGCGCGGCGCCGGCCAACCGCTCCAGCCCGAGGTAGCGTCCGATGCCGTGCTGGAGGTGCACCACGTAATCGCCCTCCTCGAGCTGCGTGAAGTCCACGTCCACCAGGGAGCGGACCGCGGCAGCGTGAGGGGATTTCAGCCGCCGCGGTCGCTGGACCTTGTAGCGGCCGAAGATTTCCGCGTCCGTCACCACCACCCACCGGGCGGCTTCGCAGAGGCAACCGCGCGAGAGGGCGCCCAGGTGCAACGCCGGGCGGAGGCCGGGCGGTGGCGGGGCCGAAGCATCGGGCGGTGACGCCGTGTGCCCAGAGGCGACCGCGCCCGTGTCGTAGCCGTACTCGGCCCAGAGTTCCTCGAAGCGTTGTCGTTCTCCCGGGTTGTTGCAAAAGACGTACACGGCGTATCCCTGTCGCAACCAGCGATGAATCTGGTCAAAGAAAGTCCGGCGCCGGGTTGCGGCGACTTCCGGCTCGGGTGTCGCGAGCCCCTGCGGGCGCCAGTGTTCCAGGCTTTCAAAGCGCGCCAGGTCTGCGGACGGGGTTTCCGCAGGCGCAGTCGGGGCGTCGCCCGGCGCCGCCGCGGGCGCCGTCAGCTCCGAGCCGAAGATCGGTTCGGCTTCCTCGAGGTGAAGCACGCCCGGGCGCACCTCCAAGCGCTCCAGCAGTTCCGGCCAGGGGACGTGGTATGGATCGTCCGGCGGCAGGCGTTCCGCGAGCCATTGCCAGCGTTCGGCCAGAGTTTCCGGATCGCACAGGATCACGAGAGCGTCGTCCGGCAGGTAATCAAGCAGGGTTCCCACGGGGGCTTCGTTCGCAGGGCCGGGGAGAGGGGCGGCGGAGGCCGGGCGGTTCGGCGTCCTGTCGAGGTGGGCGCGCAGAAAGCCCAGTTCCCCCGCGGGGGCCACGATGATCTGCTCAACCGGTTCGCGTGAAAGCTGCGTGGCAGGATCGAAGCTCCGCAGGGATTCAAGCGTGTTGCCGAAAAACTCCAGCCGGATCGGCCAGGGATGGTTGAGGGGGAACACGTCCAGAATGCCGCCGCGACGGGCGAATTCGCCCCTCTGGGTGACGCGAGCCTCGGGCTGGTACCCCTGCGCTTCGAGCCACGCGGTCAGCGCGTCCGGCGCACAGGCATCTCCGCGTTCCAGTCGTCGCAGCCGCCGCCGCAACTCGGCCGGGGCAAAGGTGCGTTGCGTCAGGGCGGGCGCTTGCGTGGTGATGACCGGCGCCGGCCCTGACGCCGGAGCATCCAGCAGGGCGGCCAAACATTCCAACCGCTCGCTCACCACGTCCGCGTGAGGCAGGCGCGCCTCATGTGGCAAGGTTTCCCAAGCGGGGAAGAAGAGCAGCGAGGAAGCGTCCGGCGTGGGAGTTCCTGTTTTCCCGGCCTCGGAAAGCCAGGTCTGCAGGTCCTGATGAACCCACTCCTGCTGCTTGAGGTCAGCGGTTACCACCAGCACCGGTCGGCGGGGAAACGCCCGGTGGAGCAGGGCGGCCAGCAGCGGCCATCCCGGGGGCGCCACCCCTGTCAGCCGCCAGGGACTGCCAGTGGCAACTGCTTCCACCAACCGGCGGATCGCCGTGGCCTCGGCCAGAGCGATCAACGGGGACAACACGTCCTGCGAATGGGTCAGGTTATCCACCCCAACCACGTTGGAGTTGAGCCTGGCACACGTCAAGCAGGGCGGGAGGGGCATTTTCCCGCTCGAGACTTTTGCGAGTCGCAACGCTGTTTCAGACCGCGCAACTGACCTAATCCGCTTTAAACCAGTACTTTGTGTTAAGCGCTGGGCACAAACCTAGACAACCTGAACTTTTTTCGGATTTTTTAGACAGATATTTGACGAAACATAAACAAGCTCCAATTTAGCGCGTCCGCTTCGCGGGTTGAGCGAAGCGGCGTGAACGAAGAAACACACGAACAAAAAAAAGAGCGATGAAGACAATCAAGCATCTGGCGCTGGCAGTCGCAGCCGCAACGACCTTTACGGTCATGGCTGAGACCTGCAGCAGCACGACCAAAACCTCATCCACCTCCCCTACCAAGACCATTGTTGAGGTGGCCTCGACTGCGGGTCAGTTCAACACCCTGGTAGCCGCCGTGAAGGCGGCCGGCCTGGTGGATGTACTCAGCGGGGAAGGACCTTTCACGGTCTTTGCCCCCACCGATGAGGCCTTTGCCAAGCTGCCGGCAGGCACGGTGGAGAGCCTGTTGAAGCCCGAAAACCGGGACAAGTTGCAGGCCATCCTCAAGGACCACGTGGTTCCGGGCAAGGTCATGGCTGCGGACGTCAAGCCGGGCAAGGTGAAGACCGCCGCGGGCCGGGAATTGACCCTGCTGGTCGAGGCCGGAAAGGTCAAAGTGGAGAACGCCACTGTGGTCAAAACGGACATCGCCGCCGCCAACGGCGTCATTCACGTCATTGACAGCGTGGTGTTGCCCAACTAAGAAGCCCCCAACGGGGGAACCGGCGCCCGGGTTGACTCGGGCGCCGGTTTTCCTTCAAAAACCCGAATTTGACAGCCGATTTGCGGGACGCATCTTGCGGCCATGAAACTCAAACTCCTGTTCGCGTCGGCCATTGCCCTGACCGTTATGATGACGCAGGCGGGTTCATTGTATGACATTCCCCTCAAGGACATTGACGGCAAGGAAACGTCGCTGAAGGCCTTCGAGGGGAAGGTGGTGCTTCTGGTCAACGTGGCTTCCCGGTGTGGTTACACCCGTCAGTACCAGCCGCTGGAAGCCGTGTATCGCAAGTACAAGGACCGCGGCCTGGTGGTGGTGGGCGTGCCCAGCAACGACTTCGGGGGGCAGGAACCGGGCACCCCGGAGGAGATCAAAGCCTTCTGCAGCTCCAAATTCGACGTGACCTTCCCGCTGATGGAAAAGGTCAAGGTCAAGTCCGGCCCCGGCCAGCATCCGCTTTACGCCGCGTTGACCGGCAAAGACGCCGCTTTCCCCGGCGAGGTGCGTTGGAATTTTGGGAAGTTCCTCATCGGCCGCGACGGCAAGGTCCTGGCGCGCTTCGAGTCCGGCGATGAACCGGATTCCCCTAAAGTCATCCAGGCCATCGAAGCCGCTTTGGCGGCGAAGTAAGAAACAACCTGCGGGAAATTCCGGTTCTTTGCAGCCCGCCCGCGCGGCGGGTTTTTTGTTTCGGCAAACCCGGAAAGCTTCCGATGAAAATCGGATGCCCATTCGAGCCGAGCTGCGGCGATTCATAGGATACGCCGGAGATCAACCCGGGGCGCCGGATCCGGAGTCCGGCGTGAGGCCCGGGCTCGGAGCGGGTGGTGGGCGGGTTTGTCCTTCCCGGAGCCGGGCCAAAATCCGCCGGGCGGTTTCCTCCGGCGGTTCGTCCGGTACCAGGTCCAGCCAGAGCATGGGCAGTTGATGCCGGCACCAGGTCAGTTGGCGGCGGGCGTATTGCCAGGTCTTTTGCCGGACCAGTTGCCGGGTCTCCTCGAGACTGCGTCGCCCCTGCAGATACTCGACCACCTGGCGATAGCCGATAGCTTGGAGTGCCGTGCGGTTGGCGGCCAGGCCGCGCTCCAGCAGGCGGCGAGTTTCCTCCACCAGACCGGCGGCAAACATGGCCTCCACCCGATTGGCGATACGACGGCGCAGGTCCTCGGCCTCCCGACGCAGGCCGAACACGACAGGCGCGGCGGCCGCGGTTCCGGGAGCGGAACGCCAGTCGGCGCGGAGGGCCGACGGGGGGCGTCCGCTGAGCCGCAGGATTTCGACCGCGCGGACCACGCGCCGCGGGTTGGCACGGTCCAGGCGAGCATAGGTCTCGGGGTCCGCGGCGCGCAATTCGGCCAGCAGGTCTTCCACGGGCGCGGCTTCCAGCTCGGCCCGCAACGCCGGGTTTGGCGCGGGCGTCGTCCCCAACCCGGCCAGCCAGGCCTTGAGATAGAGGCCGGTGCCGCCGCAAAAGATTGGAACCCGCCCCCGCTGCCGGATGCCCGGCAGAACCGCCCGGACGTGCCGGATGAAATCCGCCGCGGTAAAGGATTCCTCGAGACTGAGCAGGTCCACCAGATGGTGAGGTACGCGGGCGCGCTCGGCGGGGGAAGGCTTGGCCGTGCCCAGGTCCAGTCCGCGGTACACCTGCATGGAGTCCACGGAGATGATTTCGCCGCCGAGAGTTTCCGCCAGGAGCAGGGCCACAGCGGATTTACCGACGGCGGTCGGCCCGGTGAGATAGACCTCCTGAACCGGCGCGGACATCAGGCCTTGCCCGGGGAGGTGGCGCCGCGGGCCGGGCGGGCCTCCAAGAGGATCGAGCGCAGGATCAGCAGGGCCACGCCGATGCAGATGGCGCTGTCGGCCAGGTTGAAGGCCGGGAATCCCACCTCCGCGCCGTCGCCGCGGCGTTCGAGGTAGAAGCGGATGAAATCAATCACATGCCCCACGCGAAGCCGGTCGGTCAGGTTTCCCAGGATGCCGCCGAAGATCAGCCCCAGGGCTGCCTGGCCCAACGGGGTGTGAGGTTCGAAGCGGTCCCGCGTGAGGTAGAGCACCAGCAGGGCCACCACCGACACAAAGGCCAGCAGACCGTTGTTGCCGGTGAACAAGCTCCAGGCCGCGCCGGTATTGCCCCAGTGGACAAACTTGAAAAAGCCTTCGATCACCACGCGCTGGTCCCATTCGCCGATGAACCGCAGCACGGCCAGTTTGCTGAGCTGGTCGGCCGCGTACACGGTGGCGGCGACGCCCAGGATGCGGCGCTCGGCGGTGGGCAGGGACGGGGCGGGCATCAGTTCGCGTAGCCGAACAAGCGGCGTTCCTTGATGAGGCGCGCGACCTCGGGCGGCACCTGGGTTTCCCATTGCGGATCGCCGGCGCGGATGCGGGCCAGCACCTCGTTGGCAAAAATGGGCAAGCAGTCCGGGGAGAAATCGTGCAGGGACTGGATGCAGCCGCGCTCCTTGAGATAGGCATACAGATGGCGCAGGTGCGGCGCCACGCGCAGGTCATCGGCGGTTTCGATCCGGCCGGTCAGCGGGTCGCGGAAGGGGTACACGTAGAGCTTGAGATCGTTTTTGAACAGGCGTCCGAAGGACTCGAGGATGCCCCCCTCGAGATCGGTGTAGTACTTTTCCTCGAACAGCTCCTGGAGGGTGGGCACGCCCATGACCAGGCCGATCATCTTGCGGGTGTGACGGAAGAGATAGCCGGCCAGGCGGTGAAACTCGCCGTAATCGGAGATGAGCACATCCCGGCCCAGCGCGGCCAAGGTGTCCACCCGATCCAGAAAATCCTGATGCTCGATGACGCCGTCCCGGGCGAGGTTTTTGAGGGTCATCTCCATGAGGGTGACCACGTTTTCGCCCTGCACCTGGGGCTCGTTTAGAAAGGCCGCGCGGGCGCATTCGAGCATGTCCATGGTGGCGCGGGTCACCGGCCGGAAGCTCCCCCGGACAATGAGAATGGGGCGTTTGTAGAGCATCTCGCCCGCCTGCACCACCTCGCCCTGGGCGGTGAACAGCGCGGCGTCGGTCAGGCCGTGGGCAACCAGTTGGAGGGCGGCCAGGCGGTTGTCCACGTGGGCAAAGTCCGGCCCGGAGAACTTGACCAGGTCCACCTCCACGCGGTCGCGGCTGAGGTTGTCCATCAGAGATTGGATGACCACCTCGGGCTGGTCGGCGAGGAACAGGCCGGCGTACACGAGGTTCACCCCCAGGATGCCCAGGGCCTCCTGTTGCTGGAGGTTTTCCCGGTCGTGCAAACGCACGTGCACCAGGATGTCCGAGGGCGGGGCCAGCGGACGTTGCTGGCAGCGGAAGCCCACCCAGCCGTGGCAATCCTCGCTGCGGCTGTAACTGCGCGCGGCCACCGTGTCGGCAAACACGAAGAACCGGGAGGTGGCGCCGCGGCGGGCTTCCAACCGCTCGTGCAGCAGGGCGTACTCGTGATCGAGCATCTTTTGCAGGCGCTGCCGGCTCACATACCGCTCGCTGGGGCCGTAAATGGCGTCGCTCACGGTCATGTCGTAGGCGGACATGGTCTTGGCGATGGTGCCAGCCGCGCCGCCCACGCGGAAAAACCAGCGCGCCACCTCCTGGCCGGCGCCGATTTCAGCAAAGGTCCCGTAACTGGCGGGGTCGAGGTTGATCTGGATAGCCTTTTCGTGCGTGCTGAGCACGGGCCGGCGGGCCGGCGGCGAGGCCGCGGGCGCGCCGGCCGCGGGCGGACGCAGCAGGCACAGGGTGGCCCGGCTCATGGTTTGCTGGTGATGCGGTTCCAGTCCATGCCCTGGGCGGCGGCGTATTGGGCCAGGGCCCGTTCGTGTTGGATGAGCACGGCGCGCACCACGCTGGAATCGTCCGCCCGGCCCAGGTCCTTGACCATGTCCGGGATCAAATCCACCTGGCTGTGGGCGTAGATGAGGGCAAAGACCGCCGCCGCCAGGGTGACGTAGGGAAGGTTCTTGTAAGCGCCCTCGACCACGTCTTCCACCACGTTGGCCAGGAACTCGAGCTGGTTGATGAGGTGCGGGAATTGAGGGGCGTTGATTTGCGTGAACTCGGCTTTCCACAACGGCAGCTTGCGCAGGAGGGTTTCCACCAGCGCGGGGGTGATCTGAGCGGCTCCACGGTTCACGTAATCAACGATTTCAGCCATGGCGGCAGCCTACCAACCCGCCCCACCGTGTAAACCGCAAACGCCGTCCGGGCCGAGTCCGCCACGCGGCCGCGCTAGTTGACGGAGGGATCTTCCGGCGAGTTGGCCAACAGGAAATAGCGGGGACCCTTTTCCAGCAGCACCACGCGCCAGAGGTCGGCCGGCGGCACGTCGAAGATCAGCCGCAACGAGGCCGGATGAGTGAGCCAGGCCTTGCGCCGGAGTTCGTCGTCCAGTTGCCCGGGGCTCCACCCGGCATACCCGGCAAACAGGCGAATTTTCTGGGTGGGCGAGTAGGAATCGCCCAATTCGATGAGTTCGTCCAGCGAGTGTCCCAGGCTGAGATTGGGCATCACGTTGGCATCCGGCAGGTAGTCATCCGTGTGCAGGTAGCTCATGGCGGTGGGTTGCACCGGGCCGCCGATGTACAGGGTCTGTTCCTTGAGCGCCTCGGGTAGGTCGGCCACCAGGGCATCGCCCACCTTGCGTCCACTATCGCGATTGAGCACCAGTCCAAAAGCGCCGTCCGGATCGTGTTGGCAGATGAGCACCACGGTGCGGTGGAACCAGGAACCGCGCAGGTTCCCGCCGTCCAGCAGGAGATGGCCTTTGAGCGATTGGTGAGGTTTCGGCATGGCGCTCGGCCCCGGCGGCGTGTGTTGCCACCCGGGAAATCCGCCCAAAATTATGCGGCGTTGTTCCCGCTTGGCAATGCCGGGCTGCGCGGCGGGACGCGGGCCGTCCGGCTCAGTCCGCCAGCCCCAGTCGCGCCGCCGCCACCTCCGCTGTCAGTCCCGTGACCTCGACCATCTTGCGGGTGCCGGTGCGTCCCCGGACCAACCGCACCTGGTGGCGGGGCAGGACCAGGCATTCAGCCAGGAAACGGACCAGGGCCTCATAGGCGGCGTCATCCACGGGCGGGGCGGCCACGCGCACCTTCAATTCCTCCCCCACCAGGCCGGCCAGGGTTGTCCGGGCGGCCCGGGGCTGGTCCTTGAGCCGAAGCCGGAGGACGCCTCCGGACCGCGGTTCAAAACAGGCAGGCAGAGGCATGGGCGGGAAGACGAGAAACGTGGCGTCGCAGGCGGGCGGGATCAAAGCAGCCGGGCCAGGGTGGCGCCCATTTCGGCGGGGGTTTTGGCCACGGCCACGCCGGCCTCTTGCAGGGCGGCAATCTTGGCCGCGGCCGTTCCTTTGCCGCCGCTGATGATGGCTCCGGCATGGCCCATGCGCCGGCCTGGCGGCGCCGTGGTGCCGGCGATGAAGGCCGCCACGGGCTTGCGGCCATGGTGCTTGATCCAGGCCGCGGCCTCTTCTTCCGCGCTGCCGCCGATTTCCCCGATCATGATGATGCCGTGGGTGTCGGGGTCGTCGTTGAACAGCTCGATCACGTCCCGGTGCGAGAGCCCCGGCACGGGGTCGCCCCCGATGCCGACGCAGGTGCTTTGACCCAGGCCCAGTTGGGTGAGCTGCCATACCGCCTCGTAAGTGAGCGTGCCGCTGCGGGAGACCACGCCCACGTGGCCGGCCCGGTGGATGTAGCCGGGGGCAATGCCGATGCGGCAGCCACCGCGCGAGTCCGGTCCGGGGCCGGGAGTGACGATGCCCGGACAATTCGGGCCGATGAGCCGGGTCGAGCGTCCTGCCAGGGCCCGTTTGACCCGCAACATGTCGGTGACCGGGATACCCTCGGTGATGCAGACCACCAGCTCCAAGCCGGCGGCTGCCCCCTCGAGGATGGCATCCGCGGCAAAGGCGGCGGGGACGAAAATGGCGGACGCGGTGGCGCCGGTGGCCCGCACGGCCTCGGCCACGGTGTCGAAGATGGGCACTTCGTGCTGCTGGTGGCGGAAGACCTGGCCGCCCTTGCCGGGGGTCACGCCGGCCACGACCCGCGTGCCGTACTCGAGCGAGAGTTGCGCGTGCCGGGCACCGAAGCTGCCGGTGATCCCCTGGATGAGGACCTTGGTGTCGGGTTGGACGAGGATGGACATCGGGAGAAAGCGGGTGACGCCGTGGATTCGTTCCGCCGGTCAGGCCCCGGGATTACGCCGGTGGATGCACAGCGTGTTGCCGTCCGGGTCGAAGATCATCGCCATCCGGCAGACCGGTGTGGGGAAGGGCTCGACCCGGAATTTCACTCCGGCGGCTTTCAGGTGTGTGATGGCGGCGTCGAAATCTGCGACCTCCAGCGCCACGGTGCAGCCGTCCGGACCGGGCTTCCAGCCCAGGGCCGCGCCGAGGGCGAGGGTGTGCGGTCCCAGTTCGTATTCCACCCACTGGCCGTCCGGCTGGTCAGAGACCCGGGCGGGGCGGAGGCCGAGGACGCCTTCGTAGAAGGCGCGGGCGCGGTTCATGTCCGTGACGGCATAGCAGGCAAAGGCGATTTCGGTGATCTGGAGCATCGGTCAAGCGGGGGGCGGGCCGTGGAGGGCGGCCACAACCTTTTGCGCGGCGTCGGCCATTGAGTGGCCGGGGATCAGCGACAGGCCCGCCCCGGCGAGGGTGCGGCGGCCGGCCTCGACGTTGTTGCCCTCGAGGCGGACGACCAGCGGCAGTTGCAGGCCGGTCTCCCGCACCGCAGCCACGATGCCGCGGGCGATGACGTCGCAATCCATGATGCCGCCGAAGATGTTCACGAGGATGGCCCGCACGGCGGGGTCTTTCATGATGATCTGGAAGGCGGCGGTGACCTGTTCGACGCTGGCGCCGCCGCCCACGTCGAGAAAATTGGCCGGCTCACCGCCGTAATGCTTGATGATGTCCATGGTGGCCATGGCCAGGCCGGCGCCGTTGACCAGGCAGGCGATGTTGCCGTCCAGCTTGATGTAGTTCAGCCCGTGCTGTCCGGCCTCGACCTCCAGGGGGGATTCCTCGGCCAGGTCGCGCAGGGTGCGGAGGTCCGGGTGCCGGAACAGGCCGTTGTCATCGAGGCTGATTTTGGCATCCAGGGCGAGCAGTTGGAGGCGGCCCTCCGGGGTTTCCACCAGGCCCAGCGGATTAATCTCCACCAGCGAGGCGTCGCAGTCCCACCAGGTGCGGTACAGCCCCTGGAAGAGCCGGGCGGCGGGGGCGAGCAGTTCGCCGCGCAGGTCCAGGGCCGCAGCCAGCTTGCGCGCCTGCCAGGGCTGGAGACCGAGCAGCGGATCCACCCCTTCGCGCAGAATCTGCTCGGGACTTTGCGCGGCCACGTCTTCGATATCCATCCCCCCCGCGGAACTGACCATCACCACCGGCCGGCCCGCGGCGCGATCTAGCAGCACAGCCGCGTAAAACTCGGCGCGGATGCGGGCGGCCGCCTCGATCAGGAGCGAGCGCACCACGCGCCCGGCGGGACCGGTCTGGCGGGTGACGAGGGTCTGCCCAAGCATGGCAGCCGCACGCGCTTCCACCTCATCGGCGCTGTCGCACACCTGGACCCCGCCCTGCAGTCCGGAGGTGAAGGCGCCCTTGCCCCGCCCACCGGCGTGAATCTGGGATTTGACCACCACCCGCGCGTGGCCGGCCCGGAACAGGTCCTTGGCGACGCTCCGGGCCTCGGCCGGGGTGGTGGCCGGTCCGCCCGGGGGCACGGTCACGTTGTAACGGGCCAGCAGGGCCTTGGATTGATACTCGTGCAGGTTCATCGGAGAAAACAACGAGCCGTCCGAAACCGGTCACGCGGGTTTGCATCGCCGGCCAAACCGGGTTCCCCGGGCGCACGGATTCAATCCGGGCGCATCCAGCGGACCTCGCGGACGGCCGTGAGCAACCCCGGCGGGCGGCGCGCTGTACTCACCGCAGGCGGAAGGGACGAACTTGGCAAATGCCATGATGCGAAGATTCAATTCCCGGCGGGGGAGCATACGGCTCCGGTCCGGTTTGCCAACTGTCTTCGCACCGGGCGTGCGCGATTTCCGCCCCCCGGGGTTATCCGGCGGGGGAATCGTCGGGAGTGAACGGGCGTTGCGTCTGCAAGCAGGTTTGCCCGTCCGACCCAGCGCCGGGAATCAAACAACCTCGGGGGGAAGTGCCGACCAAACAGGGGGTTGGCAGCGCCTCCGATGACTCGGTTGACAAACGCCGACCCCGCGATCGAACGGTCACATGCTCCGGGGGTACCACCGCGCGGTCGGCGGATTCCGCCCGGTTTCCGCGAGGTAATGACCCGATGATCATTCCGCCAAGCGGCGTGCGGGGCCGGATCGGGCGCCGGACTCAGGCGGGCTCAGGGAACGGGCAGTTGCGCGCGGTAGGCGGTGGGGGACATGCCGGTGATCTTCTTGAACACGCGGTTGAAGTGGGTGAGGGACTGGAAACCCACCTCGAAGGCAATTTCGCTGATCCGCAGGTTGGGGTTCAGGGCGAGGTTTTTGGCCCGCTCAATGCGCACGCGCGAGACGTAGTCGGTAAAATTGATGCCCGTGGCCTTCTTGAACACCTTGCAGAAGTAGAACGTGCTGGCGTTGACGGCGCGAGCCACCTGCGTCAGCGACAGGTCCTCGGACTGGTGTTCCTCGATGTACTGCTTGGCCCGCGTGACCATGGGCGGTTCGGGATGTTCCTGGCGCACGAGCAACTGATTGCTCACCACGGCCAGGTGCTGGGCAAAGACCGAGAGCAGACGCACCACGGCTTCGTGCTCGCGGGGCGGCAGGACCCGGGTGTGGAAGTAGGCATCGCGCAACTCGCCCCGGGGGACGGGGGTGCCGAGTTTTTCCAACTGTCGCGCCACGCGTTCGAACTGGGCCGGGGTGGGTTTGTGGCGGAAGACCTGCCCGGTCTGCAGGAAGCCGACGAGCTTTTCGCCCAGGCGCACGGGCACGGCGGTCTCGGTCAGGCCGGAGGCGCAGGTGATGCTGTGGGGCGCCTCCCGGGCGGTTTCGGACAGTCGCTGTTGGGCCTGGAGACAGGCCGCGCAGGTGCTGCTTTTGAGGGCCATCATCGCGCAGTACGCATTTTCGTTGCGCTGGCCCCGGTAGGGTAGTTGCCAGGATTCCGCCGCCCGCAGCGTCAACGGCAATCCGGTCAGGTCGCTAAAAGCGCGGCAGTAATCCTGATAGAGCTTGGAGTCCGCCAGTGCTTCCAGGATGCTTTTGCCGTTGGGGGGGGTCATATGCCGCTTGCAGACTGCCGCGCGTGGACGAAGCACAAGGGCGGCCCGCCGCCGGCGTGGGAACAGGTCCGGACGCCATGTTCAGCCCTCTTCAACAGTTGGCGAGCCACCGACAAATAATGGCCACGTCCCGGCAATCGGGCAAGTGGGGGAAACCAGCTTTCAGTTCTCCTGCTGGGCAGCCTTAAGCGGGCGCACACCGACCATCTGATTTCCGGGGGAACGGGTTTTCCCCCGCGCCGTTCCCGGACAGGACGCGGGGGATGCAGCGGCCTCTCAAAACACCTCCGCCCGCAGACCGGCGCCCGCGCGAACAGCCTGGGCGATGCGGGAAAGGCGCTTGAGGGGCAGATGCCGGCACTCCGGATGCATCACGGGCCGCTGGGCGGAATAGACCTGCACCAGCGAAATCATGGCGCCGCCGTCGCGCAACGCCCGCAGCCGGTCCACGTACGCTTCGATCTCCGCGTCGTCCGGCCCCTCACCCGCGAATTCGGGAAACAGGCTCTGAATCACCACCGGCCGCTGCCGTCCCAGGGCCAGGATGTTGGCCAGCACCTTTTCCAGCGGGACGGTCGGGCGGTTGATGCGTTCGTAATGCGTCGGGGTGCCGCAATCCAGCTTGCACCAGACCTCGTCGCACGGGGCCAGGGCCTGGAGACCGCGCTGCACCTCGGGCAGGTCCAGCCCGGTGGCGTTGGTGACCAGCACCACGCGGAAAAACGGGTACTCGCCCAGCGCCCGCACGTGAAGCACCCCCTGGACCGCGTCGCAGAAGTTTGGGCACAGCGTGGGTTCGCCGTCGCCGCTGAGGGCCACGTGTCGCAATTGCAACAGCTCCTCGGGCACGGACCGGAACCCGGACAGGTCGCGCAACCGGCCTTCCCTTACCAAACCGAGGGTGTGCCGCAACTCCCGGATCATCACCGGCACATCCAGCGCGGTTTCCCGGGGAGGCAACTGGCGGTTCACCTCGCAATACACGCAGTTGAAATTGCACCGCTTGTCGGGATTGAGGTTGATGCCCACCGACAAACCGTGCGCCCGCGGGGAGATCAGCACGTACACGAAGCGGTTGTTCAGAAAATCCCGCGCATAGCCGAAATCGGTGTCCCGGGACACGGACTTCCCGGCCGGGTCCCCTCCGGCCGCCGACGTCGGCGAGGAAGCGGAATCGGGGGCGGCAGCGGCCCCTGCCGGAGGATTCGCGTGAGTTGACTGCTTCACAAATCGCGGGTAACTGTGGAGCCGGCTGGTTTCCCCGGGCTTTCCGCCATTTGTGAAAGAGTTGACATTAATTGCCCTCTGCGGTCGGCAGGGCCTCCCCCTCCGCCGTGGCTGCCCGATCGGGTACGGCTTCGACAATTGAGGGGACGCCCGTGCTGGCGGGCCGGGAAAACTGTATTTGACTCGCCCGGGGCGTTTGATACGCTTGCAGCGGTTTGAAGAGCAGTGGGTGTCTGTAACGACAGTGCTTGTGAACAGTTTGCCCTCGCCAGTCCTGTGCCGGCAGTTGCTTCCGCTGCGTCCTTCACGCCCAACCCAACTGTATGAGTGATTGCAGATTGTTCGTCGGAAACATCTCCTACCGCACCCTGGAGTCCGAGTTGCAAGACCTCTTTTCCCAGGCTGGCGTGGTGACTTCCTGCACCCTGATGCTCGACAAATTCACCGGAAAATCCCGAGGCTTTGCCTTTGTGGAGTACGCCACCCCCGAGGAGGCCCTCCGGGCGGTTGAGATGTTCAACGGCAAGGACCTCCAGGGCCGCGCCCTCACCGTTAACATCGCCCGCCCCCGGGAGGAACGGCCACCCCGCGAACCTCGCGGGGACCGCCCCCCGCGCGGCGAACGCCCGCGCTAACCGCGCGGCTGGCCGTTTGGATCCTCCCTCCCCTGCCCGACCGCTCGTCGCAGCCGGAGCCCGGCGTGGGGAGCCCAGATGGGGGCACTGTTCAGCCCGGGTGAGCTCCGTTGCATATTGCATCGGGCTGACGGGGTGCCGAAGCGTGTCAGTTATGCCCGGGGGGTTGTTCAGCAGCTCGTTGCCCTGGAACATATGCGGGGGGTTGCTGTCGCGCCACCGGGATGGCCGTCCAAGCTCGCTTGTCCCCGTTCACCCTGCAGCCGGCCTGGGCAGGCGTGTCCGAACCTAATCAGCCATGAACCGAATTCCCCGTCGCACCTTCTTGAATCGCTCGGCCCGGATGGCCGGTGCGCTGGCCCTGTCTCCCACGTTCGCCCCGCTGGTCGCCGCGCCGGAGCAGCGCCGCTTCCAGATCGGCGCCTGCGACTGGTCCATTGGCAGGATGGCCACGCCCGAGGCGTTGACGGTCGCGAAAGAGATCGGCCTGGACGGCGTGCAGGTGAGCCTGGGCACCGAGAAGAACGACATGCACCTGCGCCAAGCCGCCGTCCTGCAGGCCTACCGCGAAGCCGTGAAACAGACCGGTGTGGCAGTGGCCTCGCTGGCCATCGGCGAGCTGAACAACATCCCTTACAAGTCCGACCCGCGCGCGATCGAGTGGGTGCGTGATTCGGTGGATGTGGCTGCCGCCCTCGGGTGCCGGGTGGTGTTACTGGCTTTTTTCCACAAGGGCGACCTCAAGGGGGACCCGGCCGGCACGGACGAGGTGGTGCGCCGCCTGCGCGACGTGGCCCCGCACGCGGAGCGCAAGGGAATCATCCTGGGCCTCGAATCCTGGCTCAGCGCCGAAGAACACCTGGACATTCTCGAGCGCGTGGGCTCGAAAGCCGTGCAGGTGTACTACGACGTGGCCAACTCGGAGAAGATGGGCTACGACATCTACCGGGAAATCCGCTGGCTGGGAAAGAAAGGCCTGATTTGCGAATTCCACGCCAAGGAAAACGGCGCGCTGCTCGGCCAGGGCAGGGTGGACTTCAAGCGGGTGCGGCAGGCGATGGACGACATCGGCTACGCCGGCTGGATTCAGATCGAAGGCGCCGTTCCCGAAGGCGCGCCCCTGCTCCCTAGCTACCGGGCGAACCTGCAGTTCCTGCGCGGACTGTTTGCTTGACCGGGCTTGCGGCGCAGGCGGTTGCGTCCGGGGCACACTGCGCCTGATTTAACCTGCCAGATCAGGCGAACTGCGGCTGGCTGGGTTTGACCGGATTCAGTTTCGCCAACAGGGAACAACAGACCTAACCGCCGCCCGGCTCAAGCTCGGGGACCCGGTTCAGAAGCTCCGGCAACCAACGGATACCGCTCTGGATGCTCGATCCGATCCAGGTCCAAATCCACATCGAGCCCGGGCCAGTACAGGTGTGTCCCGTGCAACAATTCCACCTGAAATAACTGGTCGAGCGTCGCTTTCCGAAACCACGGAAACTGGTCGCAGTCGAGGAAGTATTCCCGCCCGCCCACCATCAGCCAGAAGCCGTGCGGTGAGACATTGAGGACCTCAACGCCGGAAGTGCTTGTGCCAGTGCGCTCGGATTTCATCTTGCCGTTCCTCGATCACCCGTTGGATTTCACCCAACTCAGATGTCTTGAGTCCCTTGTTAACCGCCAACTCAATGTTCGGTTTCTGCCAGAACCGGGTTTCCCCATCCGGGGAAACCACATGCACGTGCCTCCGCGGTTCCTCCCGCGAGAAGAAGTACAAACGGTACTGACGATAGCGGAACACCGTCGGACTCACACCCGCAACGTACCAGACCATCTAGCACGGCACAACAAGTCCTGGGGGCTGAACGGCCAATCCCAGCGACCCCCGATGGGGGCGAGTTTCGGCAGCGGCGGGACCTGATGAACTTGCTCCAACCGTCCGACTCTTCTGCGAGGGGCCGGCCGGCAGCGCCCACGAGGGATGGACTCCCGCGAAGAACGCGACGGAGACAAAGGGACCGGCATCGTGGCCTACGCGTGTTGGGCATGAAACCCAGCCTGGACACGACGGCATCTCTGCCCGCCCAATACACCGCCAGGTCGCGGAGGCGCGGAGAATCAATTTTCGGATCAGAACGGCAGAAAAGCGACACCCCGCATTCTGTTCTTCCGGCCTTCCTGGGAACCCAATTCGCTTTCGGCATCGGATTGCTGCCGCAATTCGACACCGCTGCCACGGCCGCAGCGCGGACTCCGGCTTCACCGCCCGAACTCGATTTCCCACTGCGACCGGCCCCGCACGAACAACCGCGCCATCCGCCCGGCCAGCTTGTCCGTCTCGAGGTCTCGCGTGTCCAGCCCGACCACCTGCGGATACCAGTCGTCCGCTTTCAGGTCTCCGCGGATTTTTCTCGGTCGCGACCAGCCGCGCGGGTTGGCCAGATCGGCGTTGAACGAGATGTACACCCCTTCCTGGGTCCAGCGGAAGTCCCGCGCCCGATTCAGCAGCATCACGTACCGGCGCAGGTGATGGTTCCAGTGGATGGACGGCCCCCAGAACGCGTCCGCATCCGCCCGATGCCAGTCAATCCGCGCGGGAAAGATCGGGGTGACGCGGTCGCCCAGCCCGGGTTCGTTCCAGGCGCCGGCGTGCCACTTCCACACCCGGCCCACCGGGGCGTCCCGATCCGCCCAGCGCATGCGCGCCACGGCCACGCCCTGCTCTGAAACCGCGCCGGCGTACGTGCTGATGAGGAAGTACAGCCATTCCTGCCGCTGATCGAGCAGGACCGAGAAATCGCCGTTGCCCCCGGCAAAGTAGAAGTTTTTCGTGGCGCAGTTCAGCGTGCCGGGCTGGGCCTCCAGTACCACGCCCAGGTCCTCCCAGTGCGCGCCGTCGTCGCGCGAGCGGGCGGCGCCGATGCGCGGCGCGGTGAGGTGCGTGCCCGGACACAAGCCCGCCGGCTCGAAGTGATACCAGCCGTACAACGTGCCGTCGTCGGCCTTCCAGGTGGCTTCGATCCACCGGCCGCCGTTGGTCTGGTTGTGGTACTCGGTCTTCAGGTAGCTCTCGCCCAGGCGGAACAGGTCCGGGCCGCCGGCCCGCCACGGGTGGCCGGCGGAGTTGAAGACGTACAACGTGCCGCCCGACCAGTGCAACGGGCTGTTGCTGTCGCAGTCGCCGGGTTCCTCCGGCGACCGGCGCTCGGCGCCGGGGAAACGAATTTCGGGCGCCGGGCGCAGGGTCACCTCCAGTCCGCGGTTCGGGGTCGCGCAACCCGAGCCCACGACTCCCAGCAGCAGGACCAGCCATGGAACTTGGCGGGGAAACTTCATGTCCCTGCGTGTAGCGGCGAATGCCCCGGTTGACAACTCGGAACCAACGTCGCGGGTCCGCTTTGCCGCGCGCGGGCCGCGTGTTAACCTGCCGGTCATGGCCGACATCGTGCTCGCCACGCTGAACGCAAAGTTCATCCATGCCGCCTTTGGTCTGCGGTACCTGCTGGCCAACCTGGGCGAGCTGCGGCCCCGGGCGGTGCTGGCGGAGTTCGACCTCGGCCAGCGCCCGGTCGAAATCGTCGAACGCCTGCTGGCGCACCGGCCCCGAATTGTCGGCCTGGGCGTGTACATCTGGAACGCGCGCGAAACCGCCGAGGTCGTCGCCCTGCTCAAACGGCTGCGACCGGACCTTCGCGTTGTGCTCGGCGGCCCCGAGGTCAGCTACGAAACGGAAGAGCAGGAGCTGGCGCGGCTGGCGGATTGCGTCATCGCCGGAGAGGCCGACCTCGCCTTTGCCGAGGTCTGCCGCATCCTGCTGGCCGGCGCCGACCCGCCCGCGAAGGTGCTTGCCGCGCCGCTGCCCGACCTGGCGCGGCTGCGCCTGCCCTACGACGAATACACCGACACGGACATCGCGCACCGGATCATCTACGTGGAGGCGTCGCGCGGCTGTCCGTTTGAATGCGAGTTCTGTCTGTCCTCGCTGGACCTCCCGGTGCGGCAGTTTCCGCTGGAACCGTTCCAGGCGGCGCTGGACCGGCTGCTGGCGCGCGGCGTGCGGCACTTCAAGTTCGTGGACCGCACCTTCAACCTGAATCTCCGCGTCAGTCGGGCCATCCTGGAGTTTTTCCGCGCGCGGCTCCGGCCGGATTTGTTCCTGCACTTCGAGCTGGTGCCGGACCGCCTCCCGCCGGCGCTGCGCGAGGTCATCGCCACGTTTCCGCCCGGTGCGCTGCAATTCGAGATCGGCATCCAGACGTTCAATCCGGAGGTCGCGGCGCGCATCAGCCGCCGCCAGGATTACGCGCGGATCGAGGAAAACCTGCGCTGGCTGCGCGCCGAAACGGGCGTGCATCTCCATGCCGACCTCATCTTCGGCCTGCCGGGGGAGTCGTTGGAAAGCTTCGCCGCCGGCTTCGACCGCCTGCTCGCGTTGCGGCCGCACGAAATCCAGGTGGGCCTGCTCAAACGGCTGCGCGGCACGCCCATCGTCCGGCATGACGCCGAATGGGGCATGGTCTGGTCGCCGCTGCCGCCCTACGAACTGCTGGAGAACCGGCTGGTGGACTTTGCCACCGTGCAACGGGTGCGGCGGTTCGCGCGGTTTTGGGACCTGGTGGCCAACAGCGGCCGGTTCCCGCGCGCCGCGCCGCTGCTGTGGGCGGGCGCCGCCTCGCCGTTTGCGGAGTTCCTGCGGTTCAGCGACTGGCTCTACGCGCAAACCGGACAACCGCACGGCATCGCGTTGAACCGGTTGGCGCGGCTGTTGGAAACCTACCTCACGCGGGAACGCGGGCTGGACGCTGCGACCGTGCGGAAGTGCCTCGAGACGGACCTGGCGACGACTCGGACGAGCGCGGTCGAATTGGGCCATCCGCCCGCGTCGCAGCGGCAAGCCCGGCACCGTGCCGTCCACGCGGTTGAAAGTGCCGAGGGCTAAAAGGGCGGGCCCCTTGCGCCCCGAGAAGCGTCACTTGCCCGGACAGGTCGCGGGTCCTGGCTCGCGCGCCGCGGACCTGCCCGTTCCGGCGGGCGGGCGAACCTGTCGCGGCCAGCCGGAATAAAGCGCCCTCTGGCAGCTTCCCGGTTCGCAAAGCCGCGCGGGTTTTGCGCCGGGATGGCGCGTGCGCCGCAGCCGCCTTGGACGGGCGGTCCCCCTTCGGCCTAGTAATTGATCGAGGGGGTGGGGTCTTTTTCCCAGGGCACCACCCACTTGTAGATGGTGTGCTCGCGGCCGTTGCCGTAACCCAGGTCCGCGCCGGTGGTTCCTTCACTGCCGACGCGCATGCGATGAACCAGCACTGGCTTGGCGCCGCGCATGTCGAAGTCGTGGGACACGATGCGGGCGCCGGGCTTGAGTTTCTCCAGTTGCGGCATGAGCCGGACGTTCAATTCCGGCAACAGGTACAACGTCACCACCGTGGCCTCGCGCAGGTCGAGGGTGAAGATGTCCGCCTGCTTGATGGTGACCAGGTGCTCCACCTTGTTCGAGCGCACATTGGCCAGGGATTCCTCGACCCGCTTGGGGTCAATGTCGAAGCCGTAGGCCCGGACGCCGTATTTTTGGGCCGCGGTTACGACGATGCGGCCATCGCCGCAACCCAAGTCGTACACGATGTCGCCCTTCTTCACCTCAGCCAGCTCGAGCATTTTCTCCACCACCGGCTGGGGGGTGGGGACAAACACCACGTCGGGCTGGCGATTGGTGGCGGACCGCTCCGTCTGGGCCCGCACCGTGGGGGGGGCCGCCAATGGCGTGAAAACGAGTGTGATCGCCAGCGTGCCGGCGCCGAGGCGGCGGCGCAACCGGGGGGTCCAACAACCGCACAAGGCGCGCGTCGTTCCCCGATTCGGGAAAGGGCAGGTAGAAGACATGCGGCAGAGGGTTTAGCGATTGGGGGGGGGGATGCAAGCCCCGAAGGGGGGTGCCTTGGCCGGTCGCGTCTGATGTTCCTGAAGCCCGGGAACGGGACCGGGTCCGGCGTTGCCGCCGGCTCCGGGGTTTGTTAGAAGCGGCCTTGTTTGAGGTGCTGTTCATGGCCAAACCACTGCCGTCACCGGGAGGCTCTGCGAATCGGGCCAATCTACCCCCCGGCTGTTCCCGGAAGTCCTCCGGATTACGGGCGGAGTGTTTACGGGGAGCCCGACCCGTAACTTCCGCGCCGCTGGCGGCTCTGACGCCGGATAACTCTTGAACGTCCCGACCGCAAAATCGCCGGAACCGACGGCCGGCCAGTCGGATGCAAATCCCGTGCTGCGGGAAGTGGACTGGCAGGACTTCCGGGATCATCTGGCCACGGCCGACAAGGAAGGCCGGCGGCTGTGGATTTACGCCAAGCAGCCTCGCGGCCGCTACTATACCGCGCGCAAATGGGTGAGCTACGTCCTCCTGGCGCTGATGTTCGCCGGACCGTTCATTCGCATCCAGGGCAACCCTCTGCTGCTGGTGAACGTGGTCGAGCGCAAGTTTTCCGTGTTTGGTCAGGTCTTCTGGCCGCAGGACGGGTTTGTACTCGCGCTGAGTCTGCTGCTGTTCCTCACCGGCATTGCGGTGTTCACCGCCGCCTTTGGCCGGCTGTGGTGCGGCTGGACCTGCCCGCAGACGGTGCTGATGGAGATGGTCTTCCGCCGGCTTGAGTACTGGATCGAAGGCGATGTGGCGGCACAGCGGGCGCTGGCCGCCGCGCCCTGGACCGCCCGCAAGCTCGCCAAAAAGCTGCTCAAACACGGCGTGTTTTTCGGCCTGTCCTTCCTTATTGGCAACACCCTGCTGGCCTACATCATCGGCTCGGAGGCCCTGCTGCGCATCGTGACCGACAACCCGCGGAACCACCTCGCCGGCCTGGGCTTCATGTTGTTGTTCACGTTGGTGTTTTACCTGATCTTCGCCCGCTTCCGCGAGCAGGCCTGCACGTTTATCTGTCCCTACGGGCGGTTCCAGTCCACTCTCATGGATGAAAACACCATCGTGGTGGCCTACGACCACAAGCGCGGGGAGCGGCGCGAGCACCTGCGCCGGGGCGAACCCTGGTCGGCCCGAACGGCGCGTGGCGCCGGCGACTGCATTGACTGCCGTCAATGCGTGGCGGTGTGCCCCACCGGCATTGACATCCGCAACGGCACCCAGATGGAGTGCGTGAACTGCACCGCCTGCATGGATGCGTGCGACGTGATCATGGACAAGATCGGTCGACCGCGCGGGCTGGTCCGTTACGCCTCGCTCAACGGCATCGAAAAGGGACAACGCCTGCGCGTCACCCCGCGCCTGGTCGCCTACGCCCTCATCCTGCTGGCCCTGGGCGCGGCGCTGACAGCCGTGCTGCTCACCCGTTCGGAGGTGGATACCACCCTGTTTCGCGCCCCTGGCGCCCTGTTCCAAACGTCTCCCGACGGGCGCGTCAGCAACCTCTACATCCTCAAGCTGGTCAACAAAACCAACCGCGACCTGCCCGTGGAGCTCCGGCTGGAAGAGCCGGTTGCCGGCCGGCTCACCGTGGCCGGCAGCCCGCTCACCATCCCCGCGGGCCGGCTCCTCCAGAGTTCCGTGATTGTGGAACTTGACCCGGCTGCCGCCCGGGGGGGCGCCCGACGGGTGGTGGTAAGCATCCATTCCGGCGACCGCCGACTGGGACGGGTCAAAACCGGCTTCATCGGTCCTCGCAATGACCTCGCCCGCTGAATCTTCCGTCCGCCCCGCCGCGCCGGCGCCGGGCCGGAATCCCTGGCCCTGGGGGATCGTGGCCGCCTTTGGCGTGTTCATCGCCGGAACCTTGGGGCTGATTGTCCTGGCGCTGTTCAACAACCAGGACCTGGTCACGGCGGACTACTACGAGCAGGAACTGCGCTATCAGCAGACGCTCGACAGCCGCGCGCGCGCCGCGGCGCTGGGCGCAGAAGCCGGCGTGAGCTTTGATCCGGATACGCGCCGGCTGTCGCTGATCCTGCCCCCGCGCCACACGCAGGACCGGCCCGCGGGCGCCATTCAGCTCTACCGGCCCGCGTCGGCCCGTGAGGATCGCCAGTTGCCGCTGGACCCGGACGAAGCCGGCCGCCAAGAACTGGATGTGAGTGAACTCGCGCCCGGTCCCTGGCGCGTGCGCGTGGAGTGGTGGTACGACGGCCAACCGTTCACGCTCGAGCACCGTTTGGTTATCCCGCCGCAGAAACCCTGACGCTGGAACCTTGAGGCCGCATCCCGCCTTTTACGGCTCTGGCGCACCCGCGGCACCGGCTTCGGCCCGCTCGCGAAAAGCCCGAATCATCTCCAGAGACTGCAACGCGCGCTGATTCAACGGGTCCAGTCGCAGGACCTCCCGGAAGTGGGACTCCGCCTCGTCAAACCGGGTCTGCCGGGCCAGGGCGATGCCCAGATTCAGATGTCCGAGCAGGTGATCCGGCCGCAGGCGCACCACCTCCGCGAAGGCTCGCTCCGCCTCCTCGATTTTTTCATCCACGGCGAGTTCCACCCCCAACAGGTAATGCGCCTCCCAGGAACCGGGCTGGACGCGGATGGCCTCGCGCAGGCTGGCCAGCGCGTCCTCGCGGCGTTTCAACCGCATCAGCACGTCGGCTCGACGGAGGTAGCCCCGCGCCTCGCCGGGTCGCAGCCGGAGCGCGGCATCGCAGCGCTGCAGGGCGGTCTCCAGATGGCCTTCGGCCACGTCCAGCGCCGCAAGTTCCAAGAGCGCCTCGGCCAGGTCGGGACGCAGTGCCAAGGCCTGGTTCAGGGCCGCCCGGGCTTCGACCCGCTGGCGCAGGCGCGCCAGCAGGCGCCCGTGGTGATACCACCCGCTGAAATGGTGCGGCAGCAGGTCGCGCACCCGGCGCCAGCGTTCGGCCGCCGCCGCCAAGTCGCCGGTCGCTTCCAGGAATTCGGCGTAGTTCTCGTGCAGGCGGTGATCCTGCGGGGCGCGGCGCAGGGCGTCCTCGTAGAGGGCGCGCGCCTCGGCGCGGGCGCGCGGTTCCAACCGGTCGCGGACGGCGCGCAACTCGGTCCAGAGGCGGCCCAGCCGTTCCGGGGCGCGGAGCTGATTGGTGAACGGCGGGTCGAGCAACCGTCCGATCATTCCCTCGATCACGGCGTGGCGGTTCCAGTCGGTTAAACCCAGCCGGCGTTCGCAAGTGTCCCGGGAAGCCCACGTCGCGGCGGCCCCGTTGGTTACCCACGCGGGCAGCAGCGGGGCGATGGCCTCCGCAAACAGCCGCGCCAGCCGGTAGTTGCCCTCGAAGCGCAAATGCACGTGCTCGTAAAAGGTCTCGCCGCCCGGCACGCCGTCCGGGGCCTCGCGGGCAAGTTCGCCGGCCGCGTCCAGCCAGACCACGCCCCGGCGGGCCAGGCGTTGAGCCGACTCAAAGGCCAGGGCGTTCAACCGGCTGTCCGCGCGCAACGGCAGCGCGTCCAGATCGCGGGCGCGGGCGAAGCGCCCGGCCGCGGCGGGCGAATTGCTCGCAGCCAGCTCGCATTCCGCCAGCCGGAACTGGGCTTCGGCATGGCCGGGGCTTTCGGCGGCGGCGGTTTGCAGCACGGGCAGCGCGGCTCGCATCTCCCCCGCCTCCTGCAACGCGGCGCCGGTCCGGTACAGCGCCTCCCACTCTTCCTGTTCCCGCGCGGACAACCCCGCGCCGTGGCGGGAGGCAAACGGCCCGCACTCGCGCAAATTCACCGCCACACTGCTGACAATGACGCGTGCGCCCGCGTCCGCGCCGTAACGGAGGATGGCCTCGAGGTTCTTTTGGAAGTGCCGTTGGACCGCCTCCCGCCGGGGATCATCTGGCGCCAGTTCCCGACCCAGGAACATCCGCGCCCCAGCCCAGTTGGTGGCGCCGAGGCTGGTGGCCCGTCCGCGCGTGAGCAGCGCCGCCAGGGCCTGGCCGAGCCGCGTCCGCTGCAGCGCCAGTTGCGCACGCACCAGGGGCAGCGGCGGGGCCTGGGGACCGAAAATCGTGCCGGCGCCGAACGGACCATAGTATTCGTTGTTGCCCATGTACACGAGCCAAAGATCCCCTTGCAGCCGGGCGCACTCGCGGGCGATTTCCCGCACGGCGTGGGAACTGATGGCGGTGACGGCCACGTTGGCCACCTCGAACCGCGCCTGCGGGTACCGCTCGCGCAACAGGACCTCCAGATACCGGCTGAAGCCGAAAGCCGGTCGCGGATCGCCCAGCGCCGCCGATTCGCCCAACACGAAGATGCGATACGTGCCCGGCGCCTTCCGGACGGGCAGCACCACCGGCGCCGGACTCCGCGCCAGCGCCGGCGGAAAAAATCGCCAGCCGAACCGGTCGTTTTCCACTAGCACGGTCTCGCCCTCCCGCTGGATGGTCTTGAAGAACGCTGGGGAGTAACCGAAGCTCGCCAGTCGCAAAACCACCTCGGCCAGCGCCAGCGCCAGCAAGGGGACCAGCAGCGCCGCCAGGCGAAAAGCCCAACGACGCCTTCGGCCCCGCGGCGGCGGCGTGATTTTCAACTCCGCGGCCGGGGCCGCATCAGAGCCGGGGCCCGGTGGGGACGCCGGACGCGCCCGGGCGGGTGTGCGTTTGCGTTTCAACGGCCCCCAGCGTAGCAGACTGCTCCCCGGCTGAAAGCACCGAAGCGCCCTGCGTCCGCTACCGAGTGCCGCCCCCGCGTTGCCGTCCGAGCCCCCCTCCCCCGCGTATCAAATCAACCCGCGAACAGGGGTGAACGGAATGCTTTTGCCCGCACCGGGAACGGGGTTGCCCCCGGCTCGCCCGCGGGGGCTTGCAGCCCGTCCATTCTGCAGCGTTTGATTCGCGCTCCACACCCGGGCCATCGCACTGCCCGCCGGCACAAGACGGATACTCCCAACGTGCCCGTCCCCGCGTCGTCCATTGTCGAATGAGCCCTCAACCCTCAGAGTGCCCCGCCCGACACCGGCACCCCCCAGGGTGGTTGGAAGGCGTTCTTTCAAGGCCGGACGTCGGGGATATCCGCCGGCGCCGGGACGATCTGCAAATCCGGCAGGGGCCGGCCATCGGTACCGACGAAGCGGGCGGAAACGGCCCACCCACCGCCGCCCTGCGTGATTTTGAGCATCAACTCGTTTGTCCCCGGCGCCAGGGGTACCCGCGCGGCGTCCTGATCCGCCACCCAGCCGCGGTCGGTGTTGTGGGCGTGGACCACCTGCCCGTTGAGCCAGACCTGGATGCCGTCGTCGCTGCCCATCAGCAGAAGAACCTCCTGCTTCCGTGGTGAAACAATCCGGCTCTTCAGGTACGTGACGCAATCGGTTTGGCCGGGAAACAGCGAGGACAGCGGCACCAGGTCTGCGCCGCGCACCGCGCGCCACGCCACTGGCTCGCCTGGCTTCTCCGGGCCGAACGGCAAATCAAACAGCGCGACCGCGCCCTGCACGCCGGGTTGCCGGTACGGGCCGGACACCAGCCATTGATTGATGAAGGGACCGGGCTGGATGGTTTCGCCACGCAACGCCCACGCGCGGCGCAGGGTCTCTGCGTTGCGGGCCACCGCGAGCACGCTTGCCGCGGTCTCGCGGGCCAGTTGCGGGTGGGTGGCGGCAAGTTGTTCCGCCACGGCGACCGCGGCCACGCCCGCTTCCTCGGCCAGGTCCGGGTCCGCCAGGTTGGGCGCCAGGAGAGCCAGGGACTCCGGCGCGGGAATCTCTCCCAGCCGGGCCAGCACCAGTCGCTTTTCCTCGGCCCGTCGCGCGAGAGAAAGCGCCCGTTTGAGCCAGTCCAGGCGAACGGCGGCATTCGGCTCGTGCCCCAAGGTTTGCACCGCGCTGCGGAGGGCGAGGATTTGCAAGGTGGGTTCCCCGGCCTGCTGCGCCAAGTCAAGGAGCTGCGGCGTGGGCGCGGCGCCGGGCCACTGGCCGAGAATCTCGATCGCCTCCTTTTGCGTGTCGCGGTCGCGATCGCCGGCGGCGGCCAACGCCAGCTCCAGCGCGGCGGCGGTGCCCAGTTCGGGCAGCAGCGGCAACAGCGCGCGCCGGGCTGGTGGTTCAAACCGGCTCACGGCGTCCGTGACCAGTCGCGCGGTTTGTTCGGGATTGGGACTCGCCTCGCACAGGGCAATCAACGCCTGAACCAGCGGTTCGGCATCCGGCCCGGGTTGGGACCGAGCGGCCAGCTCCAGTAAGCCCGGCAGCACGGTGGGCGTTGCCAGCCGCGCCAGCGACTCGAGTGCGGCCGACCGCGTCGGTCCTGTGCCGGCCGCCTGGCGAAGCAACACGGCGGCGGCGCCGGGATCGCCCCGTTCGCCCAACAACCGCAGCAACTCCACCCGGGTTGCCGGGTCGGCGTTCTCCAGGCGGTCTTTCAGCGCTTCCAGAACGCCCTCGCCGCGGAGCCGCTGGAGACTCTCCCGGGCGACCTTGCGTTCTTCGGGGTCTCCGGCAACGGCCACCCGGATCAGCGCGGGGATGCTGTCGAGGTCGTTCAGCTCGGCCAGCGCTTGCCACGCGGCGAGGCGCACGGTCGAGACCGGGCTCTGGCTGGCGCGGCGGGCGGTTGCCGCGGCGTTGACCCCCAGCCGCTGGCAGGCGTCCTGCACCGCCACTTGCGCATCGGGCGGGAGGTCGGCCCACGCGCTGAGCAAATGCTCCGCGACCCCGGCCTGCGTGGTTTCCCGAAGCACGGCCAGGGCGGCCTCCCGCAAGAACCGGTTGGGCCCGGTAAGAGCCTCCCTGAAAAATGCGAGGACTTCGGGATCGCTGAGGAGTTCCGGCCGGGCGAGAACCAGCCCGCGCCCGGCGGCGGCGCGAATCTCCGGCGAGGCGCTGTCCTCGTAGAGATTCAGGTACAGTTCCCGGGCCAGGTCCGGATGATCCGCGGCCAACTGATCGGCCGCGCGCAACATTCCCTCCTGCACCGCCGGTTGCACGATCGGGTCCACGCCCTCCCGCGCCTGCGCCAGCGCCCGGGCTGCCTCGGGGGTGGCGAGCCGACCCAGGGCAGCCGCGGCGGCGGCGGCAATCTCCGGCTGCGGGTCCTTGAGCAGCGGGACCAGGAGCGGCACGCTGGCGGGTTCGCCGCGCCAGCCCAGGGAGTCAATCACACCGGCCTTGATCCGGCCCGAAGTCGTCGCCAACGCGGCGCGCAGGGCATCGCCCGCCTCCGGAAACGGGAGCCCTTCGAGCGCGTGGCGCGCGGCATGGGAAACCGCTTCCTCGGTAAGGAGTGCTGCCAGCGCGGGCACGCACCGGACCGTGCCCGTCAAGCGCAGTTGGTAACAGGCGGCGCTCTTTTCCGGACCGCTGGCGCGGGATTGCAGGAGGGCGATCAAATCAGTTTCCGCCTCCGCCGCGAAGAGGCTCGGCAGCGCGATGAGGAAGGCCAGAAGGGAGGCGAATCGCTTCATGGGACGGGCAGATGGACAGGGGTTGCTGCGACCAAGACTAGATGCGCCACGGCGCGCGGTACGAGTAGGACAACAACCGGTTGGCCGGTTCATCGCCGATGAACCGGTGTTGGGCAGGGTCCCACTTCAGGGGGCGATTCAGCGCCAGGGCAATGCCGCCGGCCAGGATGGTGTCCATGGTGCGCACCGCGGTCTCGGGATGACAGATGGGGCGCCGGCGCGAGCGGACGCACTCGAGGAAGTTCCCGGAATGGCTGGTGGCGCGCTCAACGCGGACATCGTCCGGCCGCAGCGGTTGCTTCAGGATCGCAGGCGGGTGGGAAACAAGGGCGTTGCGGTCCACGGCGATGCGGCCTTCGGTCCCCACAAAGCACGCGCCGCCCTCGGCGCCCACCTGTTCGCCCGGGTAGTCCCGGGAATGCACCACCACGTCGTTCGAGAAATGGTAGTCCACGCCGCCCGGGACCGGTTCGATCTGGACCGGCGCGCGCGGGTCCGGATTCACGGTCCACATCACGATGTCGTAGTGGTGCGGCGACCAGTTGACGTCGCCCACAAAGCAATCCGACAGCGCGTGCCCGGCCTCGCCGGCAAAGGGGCGCCAGGGCAGCGGCCCCAGCCAGAGGTCCCAGTCAAACCCGGCGGGCACGGGCTGGGATTTGTCCGAAGTCCACGTCTTCGGGTGAAACGCGCCGGGGAGGCGATAGGCAAAAACCTCCTTCAACGGGCCGAGCCGCTGGTTGCGCACGTACTCGCAAGCGATGCGGAACTTGCCGCCGTATTCCGAACGCTGCTGGGTACCGGCCTGGTACACGCGGCTGAAGCGTCGCGCGGTGTCGACCAGGACCTGGCCCTCGCGGACGGTGATGGCGATGGGCTTTTCGCAATAGACATCCTTGCCGGCGCGCATCGCCAGGACGGACATCGGGGCCGCCCAATGGTACGGCACGGCGATCAGCACGGCGTCAATGTCCGGCCGGGCCAGCACTTCCCGGAAGTCGTTGTAGGCCTGCACCCCTGTGTACGAACTCTGCCTGGTGCGTTGGGCGTACATCTGGTTGCAACGCTGCTGGGCGCTGTCCCGCCGCTCCTTGCGCACGTCACAGACCGCCAGCACCTGCACGTCCGGGCGCGCCACGTAGCCGCCCGGCACATAGGTCCACGCGCCGCCGAGCAAATGGCCGGTCCCCTGCCCGCCCAGCCCGATGAACCCCATGGCAATCCGGCTGTTGGGCGCCGTGCCGCTCTGGCCCAGGACCGCGCCGGGGACAAGGGTGGGCGCCGTCGCGACAACCAGCGCCGTCCGGCGCAGAAACTGACGGCGGGATAGAACCGAGGCTGCAGGCGAAGGGGTTGAGCCACTGACACGGCTGTTCATAAAGGCGTGATCGTTGAGCAGGAGGTTAGAGCGCGGCAGCGGGTTAATCCATGAGCAAATCCGGCCGGGGGGGTGTGTCGGGCGGGAAACACGCTTCTGCCAGCCGGCCGGGCGGTATACGGGACGGTTGCCCCGCCGGCCCGAGGCCGGGTTGCGAACGACGCGCCTTCCGCCACCCCGCGTCCAACCGATTGGGCCGCTGGACCGGTGTCAGCAGCCCGGGGGCGCCCGGGCCTACTGTCGGCTGGTGGCGCGCTTGCGGAGCCAGACCAGGTCCGGATTGTCGGCGGGCACGCGGGTGAACTCGAACTTCTCCCGCTGAACTCCGACCTGTTGGCGACGCAACACCGCCTCACTGCGCCAGCGATGGATTTCCGCGTGACCATCGGCGAAGGTCGCGCCGCCCGATCCGCCGTGGTAGCTCGCCGGGAAATTCACGATCTGGTGGGTTTGCATATCAATGGCGAAGTAGCCGTCGTCGATGCTGTCGTCGCGTTCGTCCAGGAACACCAGCGCCTCGCTGGGCGCGGGGTCCAGCAGGTCGGTCGTCTTGCGGAAGAGGCGGTAGCCGGCGTTCCATGGATCGGTATTGGGCCAGCCCATCCAGCCGTTCATGGACACGGTGCGGACCAGCGGGCGCCGGCCGCTGGCGCCGGCCTGCACGGTGACCTTGCTGGCCAGGCACCGATAAACGATGTCCGACACCGCATACGGTCCCAGGACACCCCACTGGGGATCCAGCAACAGCAGGACGTTGGTGTTGTCCGACGTGTTCTGGCGGGGGTCCAGCCAGCCGGAGACCCAGTTCCCCCCGTTGCGGACCCGGTTGGCCTGGTTCATCCAGTGATTGCCGGGGAGGGCATCCTGATGGTCGGAGGCGTACATGATCCAGGCCAACTGCAGTTGCTTGAGGTTGTTCATGCAGTGCACCGCTGTGGCCTTGGCCTTGGCCCGGGTGAGCGCCGGCAGGAGCATCCCGGCCAGGAGGGCAATGATGGCGATCACGACCAGCAGCTCGATCAGGGTGAACGCGGCGGCCCGGCGTCGGTGAAAAAAGGACGCGCCCTCAACCACGGCGGTTCGGAATCCGTCCGACCCGACCGAGGGCGGAGGGGTGGCGACCAACTCGGTGGTTCGCGATGTCATTGCTCGGGCTTGTTTGCGGTGGAAATTTTAGCCGGAGAACTCCCCGGCGCCAGTGGCCAAAACAACTGCATTGTTGCATTGTTGGTCCGCCGGGGGTACGCCGAGAGGGGCCGGCCAAGGCTTCCGGAACGCCGATGACGCGGGCGCTGGCCGCCGGTTGGCCCGGACGCCCGGGCCCTGGCCGCTGGGAGAACGTTTCCCCCTCAGCGCAGCGGCTGGAGATGCGTGTACGGCTCGTAATCCGGAAGCTGGTCCCAGGCCAGTTTCTCGTCCGCCACGGGCACGTAGCGCTCCGGCAATCCGAGTTCCTTGAGGATGATGTTCCGCGCCAGGGGAATCCCGGCGGCCTTGTAGAAGGCCAGATGCCGGTTGAAGCCCTGCCGCCCGAAGCCGCAGTCGGTCGAGAGCACCAACTTGTCGGCGGGAATGTGCTTGAGGCAGCGGCGAATCCGCTCCGCGATCATCTCCGGAAAGTCCGCCTGGAGCGTGCGGTGGCTGACGACGCCCACGGCGATTTTCTTCTTCAGCCGGTTCTTCCAGGCGTCGAACAGCGGCAACTCCCGGAGGTTGTTTTCCGTCGCCTCGATGGTCCAGATGTCGCCCTTGAGGCGTTCGAGGTAGATTTCCATCGAGTTGGCGTAGGACTCGTCGCTGAACACCTTCTGCATGTTGGGATTGCCCCAGCAGGTGTGAATCCAGACCTCCACGTCGTCCAGGCCTTCGACCTCGCGGTTAAAGGCGTCCACCAGAAAGTCAATGAACTCCTTTTTCTCGGGGTAGTAGCGAGCCATGAAATGGAGCGTGGGTTCCTCGACCTGGATGACCTTGCAACCGGAAGCGGCCAGTTGGCGCAGCTCCTTGTTCATCGCCTCGGCCATGTCCCAGATGAGCTGCCGTTTGTCGTCCAGATCGTAGTGCGGGGTGTGGCTGTCCAGGAAGAAGGCCAGGACCTGCGCCGAGCAGGTGCCGAATTTGACCGGCCGGCCCGACGCGGCGGCGGCCTGCTGGGTGATGCGCCAGATTTTGGCGTATTCGAGCGGGTTTTTCGGATCGTGCTCGACCTTGCCCACCACGCGCGGCCAGCGCCAGGTCTTGTAGATCGAATCGAGCATGGTGCCGACCGGATACGACAGCAGGGGCGAGCGCGTTTTCTCGGTCTGGAGTTCCTCGTGTTCGAGGCCCTTCCAGCGCTGAAGCGGGTAGTGATGCCACGAGCGGCCGGCGACGTCCTCGTCGAGGTGGTAATCGCCGGTGGTCAGGATGTCCAAGCCGGCGCGGAGCTGGTCGGACACCACCACGGCGTGGGCGTCGGTGAACTGCTCGCGGAACCACGGGTCCATCATGGCGGTGTCGAGGGGACGGCCCCAGAGGTTCAAATTGTACCAACGCGGACGCGGCCAGGAGCCGGTCACGGTGGCGGGCAGCATCAGGTCTTTGGTCGCAGTGAAGGCCATGGTTGGTGGGAGTTGAGGGTGGATCAGGACCGGGGCGCGCGCGCCACCGCGCGTCGGCATCCGGGCCGGGGTTTCGGGCTGAACATAAGCGCGTTTCTACCACAGGATTTCCGGCCAGGCAACTGGAACGGGGCCGGCTCGACAGGGCGGGCGATCGCTTGAACAATCCCCGGCATGTCGCCCGACACGCCGCCGCTGCAACGCCTGGTCTCCCTGCCCCCGGCCATGGCCGCGCGCTTTGCGGAACTTGAAGGCCCTCATCATCCCGGCTGGTTCGCCGCCAGCGATCCTCCCGACGGCCAACTCGGCTCCGGCGGCGGCACGGCGCACCTGCTGGTCGAGGCCTGGCGGGCCACCGGAGACGGGGTGGACTTCAACGCCTGGCTGGCCCGGTCCCGGAAGTTGATCATCCACGGCGCGGGCGAAAGCCGTCGGCTGCCCGCCTACGCCCCCGTCGGCAACCCGCTGCTGCCGACGCCGGTGTGGCGCTGGTCCCGGGGCCAGTCCCTCACGCAAACCCTGCTGGACCTCCAGGCGGCCGTGCTTGAACCGCTGTTTCAGCAGGCCCCCGCCGCTTACGTTGCGTTGCTGGCCAGCGGCGACGTGGTGCTGCGGTTCTCCCGGCCCCTGTCGCCCCTGCCGGAGGCGGACGTCCTCGGTCTGGGTCTCAGGGCCACGCCGGAGATCGCCAGCCGCCACGGGGTGTTTTCCCTGTCCCGCGCCCGGCCGGGCGAGCTGGCGTGCTTCCTGCAAAAGCCCGCCCCGGCGCAGATTCGCGAACTGGCAGCCGATTGCCTCTTTGCCGTAGACACCGGCGTCTGGTTGCTGAGCGCGCGGGCGTTGGAGCTATTGCTGCGCCGGGTGGGTTGGGAGGCCGAACGACAGGCGTTCTCCAGCGGCCGGGCCGGGCGTTTCGAGTGGTACGATCAATTCGCGCCGGCGCTGGGGCGACCCCCCGCGGCGCTTGATGCCGACATCAACGGCCTGCGCGCGGCGGTGGTGGTCCCCGGCGGGGGCGAGTTTTATCACCTGGGCGTCAGCCGCCAGATGATCGAGGTGGTCAGCGCCTGGCAAAATTTGGAGCTGGACGAAACGCGGCTGGGGCTGGTGAGCGCCAAACGCCCGCCCGACCTGCACCTGCAGAATGCCCGCTGCCGCGCCCCGCTGCGCCTGGACCGCAACGACACGCTCTGGATCGAAAACAGCGTCATCCCGGAGTCGTGGCAACTGGCCCGCGAGCACGTGCTGACCGGCGTGCCGGACAACCCCTGGGACCTGCGTCTGGAACCCGGTGTGTGTCTGGACTTCGTGCCGCTGGTCGGCGGCGGATGGGGCGTGCGGGTGTATGGCCTGGACGATGCCTTCAGCGGTCCGCTGGCGAATCCGGACACGCACTGGCTGGGCCGACCGGTCGCAGCCTGGCTGGCCGCGCGCGGTCTGAACTTTGCCACGGCCGGTCTCTCGGCGGGCGACGACCTTTTCGAGGCCGCTGTTCCCCGTGCTGGAGGGGCCGAACTGGACCCGCGTTTTTTGGAATGGCTCTTTGCGGAGCGGCCACGCTCTGATGCCAGCCTAGCCCGACGCTGGCTCGCGGCACGCCGTCTGTGGGCGCGGGCCCTGGCGGCGCAGGCGGATCTGCGCGCGCTGTATGACCGCCGCCGGGCCAACCGCGCGGCCATCCTCCGCCCGCTGCTGGAAAACGCGCGCGGGAGCGTCTTTCACCGGCTCGACCTGGAGCCCACCGCCCGGTTGTATGCGGAGGCGGGGTGGGAGTTGCCCCCGCAGCCGGTGTCCGCCGCGGACCCGACGGACGCGGCGGGACTGGGCGCGGTGCATGAACACATGTTCCGCAGTGCCGTGTTGCAGCGGCGCGGCGATCCCGGCTGGGCCGCAGAAGAGCAACGGCCCTTTGCCCGGTTGCGCGAGCTGATCGTGGCCGGCGCGGCAACCACTCCGGTGATTCCGCGGCGTGCGGTGCACGAGGACCAGATCGTCTGGGGGCGCAGCCCGGTGCGGTTGGACCTCCCCGGGGAATGGAGCGACACCCCGTCGTACTGCCTGGAACACGGCGGGCGGGTGGTCAACGTCGCTGCCAACCTGAACGGCCAGCCGCCCGTGCAGGTGTTTGCCCGGGTGGCCGCAACGCCAGTGATCGTGCTCCGGTCCATTGACCTGGGCGCGGAGCAACGGGGGCGCACCTTCGAGGAACTGGCTGCCCAGGCCCGGCCCGGAGACGCGTTTGCCGTGGCCCGCGCGGCCCAGGCGCTGGCGGGGTTTCTGCCGCGGATTCACGCCGCGCCAACAAGTCCCTCGCTGCGCGCGCAGCTCGAGGACTTCGGCGGCGGCCTCGAGCTGCCGTTTCTGGCCGCGGTGCCCAAGGGGTCCGGTCTGGGCACCAGCAGCATCCTGGCCGCCACACTGCTGGGCGCGTTGAGCGACCTGTGCGGACTGGGATGGGATCGCGCCGCGTTGTTTCACCGCACCCTGGCGCTGGAGCAACTGCTGACCACCGGCGGCGGCTGGCAGGATCAGGCCGGCGGGTTGTATCGCGGGGTGAAGCTCATCGAGACCGCCCCGGGGCCGAGCCAGCACCCGGTGTTGCGTTGGTTGCCGGAGCACCTGCTGGCCGAACTCTGCACCCAGCGGGTGGCGCTGTTGTACTACACGGGCCTCACCGGGTTGGCCCGCGGCATCCTCCGGGAAATCGTCCGGGGCATTTTCCTGAACTCGCCGCATCACCTGGGGATCATTGGCGACCTCGCGGCCAACGCAAACGCCACTTACGAGGCCCTGCAGCGGGCGGACTTTGACGCGCTGGCGGCCGCGGTGCGCCGCAGTTGGCAGCTCAACCAGCGCCTGGACCCCGGCACCAATCCGCCGGAGGTGGCCGCGCTGCTGGGCCGCGTCGAGGACCACCTGCCCGCCGGCAAGCTGCTGGGCGCCGGCGGCGGTGGGTATCTGCTGCTGCTGGCCAAGGACGCCGAGGCGGCGCGGCGCGCGCGCCGCGAACTCGAGGAGCGCCCGCCCAACCCCCGCGCGCGCCTCGTGGAACCGGGGCCCTCGGACACCGGCCTCCAGGTCACGCGGAGCTGACCCGTCCGCGCCGCTGACGCGCGCGCCGGCGCGGGTCAAAAAGCTCGCCTCGCGGGCGGGGCCGCCTTACCCTGCGTCCATGATGGATCCGCGCTATGCCGAGCTGGCCCGCGTCGTGGTGCAGGTGTCCACCGCCGTGCGTCGGGGCGATCGCGTGCTGTTGGACCTGATCGAGGCGCCGGACGAATTGGGCGTGAGCCTCATCCGCGCGGTGCGCGCCGCCGGCGGCATCCCGGTGGTCGAGGTGCGCCGCAACCGGATCACCCGCGAATTGCTGCTCAGCACGGACCGGACCCACGCCGCGCTGGTGCGCGACCTCGAGCTGCATCGCCTGCGGCGCATGCAGGTGTACGTGGCCGTGCGCGGCGCGCACAACGTAAACGAGACCGCCGACGTGCCCGCCGGGCGGCTCGCCCTGTACAACCGCACCCTGCGTCCGGTGCTGGACCGCCGGCTCAATCACACCCGCTGGGTGGTCTTGCGCTGGCCCACGCCCGCCATGGCGCAGGCCGCGGGCATGAGCACCGAGGCCTTCGAGGATTTTTTCTTCCGGGTGTGCACGCTGGACTACCGCAAGATGCGCCGGGCCATCGAGCCGCTGGCCCGCCGGTTGCGGCGCGGAGACCGGGTCCACATCAAGGGCCCGGGCACCGACCTGACCTTCAGCATCAAGGGCGTGGGCGCCGTGCCCTGCACGGGCGCCCACAATTTGCCGGACGGGGAAATTTTCACCTGCCCCACCCGGCGTTCGGCCAACGGGGTGATCCAGTTCAACACCCCCTCGGTGTACGCTGGCACGCGCTTTGAAAACGTGCGGCTGGAACTGCGGGACGGGCGGGTGGTCAGGGCCACCGGCCAGCCGGAGCGCCGGCTCAATGAAATCCTCGATACCGACCCCGGCGCGCGGTACATCGGCGAGTTTGCCCTGGGGTTTAACCCGCACATTCGCGAGCCGATGTGCGACACGCTGTTCGACGAAAAGATCACCGGCTCACTGCACTTCACCCCGGGCCAGGCCTACGCGGTGTGCGGCAACGGCAACCGCTCCGCCGTGCACTGGGACCTGGTGCTCATCCAACGCCCCGAGTACGGCGGCGGGGAAATCTGGCTGGACGGCGAGTTGCTCCGCCGGGACGGACGCTTCGTGCCGCGCGACCTGCAGGCGCTCAACCCGGAACAGCTCGGCGGCTGACCGCGCAGGGTTTGGAACCGTCCGCCGCGCGGCCGCTGGGTCAGCCCGGTGATTGACGCCGGACGGTCCGGGCGTACCGTGCGGCAAAGCGCGGGTACGTCGGTCAGACCCGAAGGAGCCCGCGTTCGCTTGGGAGACCCGGTTATGGTTCAAAATACCGTGCAAACGAAACCCACGTCCGCTGGCAGCCGTTTCTCGCGACGCCTGCGATGGGCGGGCGCGTTGGCGGCCGGAGTGGTGGCGCTGGCGGTCGTGGCATATTTCACCCTCACCAGCAGCATGTTCCTCAAGGCCTGGGTGGTGCCCCGGGTGGGGACGTTTTTAAATGCGCAAATTGCGGTTCGGGAGGTGGCCCTGCGGCCGCTGTCCGAGTTGCGTCTGCAGGGTTTGGAAGTCACGCCCCGCGACAGCGCCACGGTGTTGCGAGCCGCCGAGGTGGTGGTGCGTTATCGGGGGTTCGCCCTGATGCGCGGCCGGCGGGTCCTCCCCGAGATCCATCTGGAGCGCCCCGAGCTCACGGTGTACGTGCAGCCGGACGGCCGAAGCAACCTCGATCCCCTGCTGGAGCCCTTTGCCGAGCCCTCGCCCGAGCCGCTGCAGATTGACCTGGGCCGCCTGACCCTGCGCCAGGCCAGCGTGAGCTACTGCTTGCAAGACCCGGCCGGCGGCCGCCAGTGCACCCTCCTTACCAACCTCGACCTCACCCTCAGCGACCTCAAGAACGGCGGCGCCGCGCGCCTCACGCTCCACGCCGGGTTCGCGCAGGAAAACACTTCAACCAGCGGACCGCCAGACACCGTGCGGGCCCGCGTAGAAGCGGAAACCACGCTCCGCCTGTCCGAAATCTTGGGAGTGCGCGAAGCCACCGGCGCCGTGCGCCTGGAGGTCACCGAGGCCGGCGGACAACTCAGCGTGGCGGAGGACCTGCGCGCGCTCCTGGCCGTGGACATGACCGGCGACGAAATCCGGCAGTGCGATCTGCGCTTTGAGCGCCAGGGGCAAGCCCTGGGGGAGGTGCGCCTGAACGGCCCGCTCAACCTCGAACGCCGCGAAGGCCGGCTGCATTTCCAAATCCGCCCGATCGGCCGGGCGGCCCTGGCGCTGGTGGGCGCGCCCTTGGGGGTAGACCTGGGCGAGACCACCCTCAGCGGAAACGGCTTTGTGGACCTGGCCAACCGGGGCCACCGCTACACCTCCGCCATCAGCCTGAGGGCCGAGCGGTTCTCACTGGCCCGGGGCGCCCGGAAGACGCCGACCCTGGATTGGCAGGTGGAGCTGCGCGGGTTTGCCGATCTGAACGCCAGCGTAGCCTCGATCGAGCGGCTGCAGGTGTCCGCGCGCACCGCGGGGCGGGACCTCCTGACCGTGACCAACCAGCGCGCGATCAATCTCGGCTGGGGGCGCGGGGATCCCCGGGCGACCGCGCCGGCCTTCGTGCATGTGGCGTTGACAGACCTCCATCTGGCCGATTGGCAGAGCTGGCTGGGTGAGACCACGCGCGGGGGGGTGGTTAACCTCCGCGGCACGGTGACCATTGCCCAGGACGGGCGCAATCTTTCCGCCGAGCTCACCCACTCCCTTTCCGGTCTGACCGTGCTGCTGGGCGACCAGTCCCTGCCCGATCTGGGCCTCGAATTCACCGGACGGTTGATCCTCAACGAGTACCGACGCGTCGGGCTGGAAAACGGCCGCCTGCGTTACCTCGAGGCGGGTGTTCCGCTCTGGCAGGCCCAACTTTCCGCCAGCGCCGATCCCTTCGAGGGCAATGGTAACGTGCAGTTCAACGCGGAAGGTTCCCTCTCGGACCTCCTGCTACGGCATCCGGTGCCGAACCTTTCCTTCGAACGCGGCCACCTGCGGCTGAACACGCTGCTGAACTGGTCCCGCAACCGCACCGCGGGGGGGATCACCGCGTACCTGACTGATGTGGCAGGCCGGGTGGGCGCTTACCGGTTGGAGGGCTACAGCGCCGAGGCGGAACTGGCCGGCGAACTGGCCGACGACAAGGCCACCCTGCGGCGGTTGAGTCTCCAGGCGCGGGACGGGGTGCGCAGCGGCGGTTCCGCCCTGCTCACCGGCCAGGTGGATGCCGCCGCGCAGACCGCCCGGTTCACCTTCAACCTCAGCGGCCTGAACCACCTGGCCCTGCGCCCGTTCCTGGCCGGGCTGACGAATCCCGTGCAGATTGCCTCCTTCACCCTGAGCGCCAACGGCGAGATGCGCTACGACGCCCGCGGACGCCCGTCGGCCGCCGCCGAAGGGCCGGAGGCCTTCAGGGCGGTGTTTGACGCCCTGCGCGAGGGCCGGGGCGAGACGACCCTGCGCTTGAGCAGCAGCCTGACTGATCTGGTGCTAACCAACCGGCTCGTCGCCCGCGCCACAGCGCCGTTGGGATTCGGCCTGCAACTGGACGTGAACCGCCAGGGGCAAACCTACACGCTCGGAACCAACCTGCTGCACCTGCCCCCCACCCCCCGCGCCACCAACACGGTTTCCCTCACCGGCCTAGTGGATCTCGCGGCCACAAATCCCGCTCCGGCTCGCCTCAACCTGCACGCCGCCGCCGTAGACCTGACCCCCTGGATGGCCTGGGCCGACCTCTGGAGCGCCCCCGCCTCCACCCCGGCCAGCGGACCGGAGGAGGAACCCGCCCCGGTGGAACTTCCCTTGGCGCGGCTTACCGCCGAGATGCAGGTGGACCAGTTGTACCTTGGCGAGCTGTCACTGCGCGACTGGCAGCTCCGCGTCGATTGGAACCGTGGCCGGCTCACCCTCGCCCCCTGCAAGTTCATGCTGCTGGACGCGCCGGTCACCGCCGACCTGAAACTGGACCTTACCCGCCCGGGCTACGTTTACGAAGCGGCGCTGGACCTGGCCCGCCTGCCGCTCGCCCCGCTGGTGGACACCTTCGCCACGAACTACGCCGGACAGATTCGCGGCGAACTCTTCAGCCGCCTGCAACTGGCCGGCGTCGGAATCACCGGCCCCAACCTGCAGCGCCACCTGCGCGGTCAGGTGTGGATCAACGCCACCAACCTCAACTACCAGGTCCTCACCCCGCGCGCCCGCAGCCTGGTCAACACCCTGGCCATGGCGTTGGGCCTGGATGACCTGATGCGCTCGCCCCTGACCCTGTTGACCGCGCAACTGGACATTCGCGACGGACAGGTGCAGGTGCGCCCCTTCGTGGCGGCCAGTGACGCCTACGTGGCCATGGCGGAAGGAACGATCCGCCTCGCGCCGGTGCTCACCAATTCGCCGCTCGAGCTGCCCGTGCAACTGGCCCTGCGCGAAGACCTCGCCCGCAAGGCCCGAATCACCGTGCCCGCCGGCGGGACGCAGAACAACTTTGTGGCCCTGCCGCCTTTCGTGAAGGTGGGGGGCACGCTCGGCGCCCCGGACACGCACATTGACAAACTGCGTCTCACGGCGCTGGTGGCCGGCAGCGTGGGCAGCGCCATCGGCGGAACCGCCGGCAACGCCGTTCAGGGCGTGGGCAGCCTGCTCCAGGGCAACGTGGAGTCGGCCGTCGGAACCTTGGGCGCCCTGCTGCAGGGCCGCCGGCCCGGTGAGTCCACCAATGTCCCGCCCGCAACGGGGGTGACCAATCCCCCTCCCGCGGGCGCCAACGCCCCCGCCTCCGCCGTCACCAACGCGCCCCCGGCCCGCACCAATCCCCCCGCCCGCCCGCGCGTCCTGGACCTGTTGGATTCCCTGCGTCCGAACAACTGACCTCCCGCTCATGCAAGCCGTTCTGGATTATCTGGCGACCCATGCGGATCGCTTCGTCAAAGACCTCTGCGACTACGTGCGGTTTCCCAGCGTGTCCGCCCAGCCGCAACACGCGGGCGACCTGCGCGCCTGCGCGGAATGGCTGGCGGCCCGCTGCCGGAGAATCGGACTGCAGACTGAGATTTGCGACACCCCCGGACACCCCGTGGTGCTGGCCCGCACCCCCCGGCGACCCGGCCGACCCCACTACATCGTGTACGGCCACTACGATGTGCAACCGCCCGAGCCGTTCGAGCTGTGGCAGAGCCCGCCCTTCGAACCGCGCGTGGAGAACGGCAAATTGTTTGCGCGCGGGGCCAGCGACAACAAAGGGCAGCACCTGGCGCACCTGAACGCGGTGGAAGCCTACCTGGCTACGGGCGCCGACCTGCCCTGCGACCTTACCTTCCTGATCGAGGGCGAAGAAGAGGTGGGCAGCCGAAACCTGGCCGGCTTCCTTATGAGCCGCCGAGCGGCGCTGCGATGCGAGGCCGTGGTGGTGTCCGACACCGGCATGCCGGCTCCGGGCTTGCCCGCCCTCACGTACGCCCTGCGCGGCATCGTGGCCGTGGAGATCACCCTCACCGGCCCCAACCGCGACCTGCATTCCGGCATCTTTGGCGGCAGCGTGGACAATCCGGCAATGGCCCTCTGCCAGATGCTGGCGCAGCTCCGGGACAAGCGCGGGCGGGTCAACATCCCCGGGTTTTACCAGGACGTCCTGCCCCTGACCGCTTACGAGCGCCGGCAACTGGCCCGCCTGCCCTACCACGAGCGGGACTACTGCCGATTTCTGGGCGTGCCCCGGCTCTTTGGCGAGGCCGGCTACACTACCTGGGAACGCCGCAGCGCCCGGCCCACCCTCGAAATCAACGGCCTGACCAGCGGCTACCAGGGCGAGGGCAGCAAAACGATCATCCCCGCCTGGGCGCGCGCCAAACTGACCTTCCGCCTGGTGCCCAACCAACGTCCCGCCCGCATTGCGCGACTGGTCAGCCAGCACCTCCGCCGTCTGACTCCGCCCACCGTCCGGGCGCGCATCACCGCCGGTCACGGCGGCGAGCCTTATTTGCTCGACCCGCGCAGTCCCGGCGCGCAAGCCGCTTTGCGCGCCCTCCAAACCGCCTTCGGACGCGAGCCGGTGCTGCTGCGCGAAGGCGGCTCGATTCCCATCGTCACCCAGTTCCGCCACCTCCTCGGCGCGGACACCCTGCTGCTCGGCCTGGCCCTGCCGGACGACAACGCCCATTCGCCCAACGAGAAATTCGACCTGGACAACTACGCCGCGGGCATGCGCCTGAGCGCGGCCCTCTGGCCCGAACTGGCCGCAGCCGGGTAACGCCCCGCCGGGCTCCCGGATGGCGCGCGACGCGACGAGGGACGCCGGCGTGAGGCGAGGCAATGCGCACCCTGCCGCGCCCGGGCGAAATGTCAGCCCCCTCAGGCATGCCCGTGGCGGTGGATCAGCAGCATTTGCCGCGGAGAACGGCGCGGCGCCGGCGACACGTCCGGCCCGTAACCCAAACGCAGCAGCACTTGCGGGTAGCCGGCTCGGCCCGCAATTTCCCCCAACTTCGGGCGCAGTTCCGGAACTTCAATCGGCTGGCTCAAAAACGACGCCCACACGTGGTCCGCGCGCGCGGTCAGCAACACCCGTTGCAGGGCCTGACCGGTTCGCAACCACGACGGCGGATCGTCCCGTTCCGTGCCCAGCACCGCGAGCACCGGCGATCCGGCAGCCAGATCCCGATCCCGCGCGGCCACGCCTCCGCCGTGATCAAAGGTTCGGATCAACGTCGGTCCGGCAAAGGACAACCAGTCCCGGATGCCGTATTCCTGGACCGGGAGACCGTCCCCGTTGGGATCGGGCTTGGGGCGCACCCAACGGGCCAGCTCGCGGCGAAACCGGCGGTCGGCCCACTGGACCCGGTCGGCCTGAGCCACGAGCTCGGCTACGGCCAGCCGGCGCGAGTCGCCGTTCAGAATGACCAGCCAGGCGCCCTCCCGGGTGGCCGCCTCCTGCAGGCGCAGCAGCAACTCGGTCGGCAGCGGGTCGGGCCGGAAGGGGCGGCGGTTGGTGCGGCGCCGGGTGAGGGCATGGAACAGAAGCACGTCTTCCGCTCCCGTGTCGGCGCGCAACCCGAGGTGGAAGCGCGCCATGAGATTGGGCTCGGCGGGATTGGGCAGCCACTCGACCTGGTAGGCGTGACCGAAATATTCCGCCGCCACGCTCAGGTTAAACACCACCGCCCCGCAACTGATGGCCAGCTCCCGGCCCTGCGGGTCAATCACCGGCAGCGTCCGGCGCGGATCGGCGTACACGGCCACGTCCGTAACCCCGATGCGAAACAACCACGGTTGGCTGTTGTGCGAAGACGGCGCCAAAACGCCGTAGGTCAACAGAAACTCCAGTTGGTCACTGGCATACCCATCGGATGGGAATTCTTCAGCCGACACCTCCCAGGGATTCATAACTCACCTCGTGCCAATCGAAGGAAGTGTATTGCTGCCGTCGCGGAATGCCAGTCTTTTTTGCCCGGATTGCCCGCGTCCGGGAATCTGCTCCGCGCGGGCTAGTACGCGTTCATCACGCCGGCGAAGTACCCCATCCAGAAACTGACGATGAAATAGCCCACCAGGCCGGCGATGATCAGAAACACCAGCCGGGGTGTCCATTCGGCCAGCCGCTTGTACAATCGGGCGGACTCCTCGGCGTACGAGGAATGCAGGTAGTTCAGGGATTGATCGAGCCGGCCGCTCAGTTCGCCGCTGCGATACAGGCTCACAAATTGCGGCGGGAAGACTCTTTCCCCGGCAAGGGTCTCGCCCGGGGTCTCGCCGGCCTGCATGCGCCGCAGCGCTTTCGCGGTGGCCTGCTCGAGCGCCGGGGAACCGCTGGCGGCGGCGGCCAGCGGCCAGGCGCGCAGGATGTTGACTCCGGCGTTGAGCAGGGCCTCCAGCGCGAGGGTCAGGCGCGCCAGGGCCATCGCCCGACGGGCGCGCCCCAGCACCGGCACCGTGTGCAGCAGCTCCTCCCAGGTGGCGCGAAACCAGTGCGCCTGGCCGGCGCGGAGCAGGGCCAGGTAAACCAGCCCGGCCAGGAGAAACGCTCCCAGCAGCTTCAACTTGGGCACTACATACCCCGCCACGTCACCCTCCCAGACCAACGCCCTCAGCGCCCCTGGCGGAAAAATCAGCACCACCAGCAGAATCAAAAAGGCCGGGTAGGCCAGCTCGCCGAGCAGGGAACGGACCAGCCGGGCGCGGTCCCGGTAATACGCCGCCAGTCGCTGGCAACAGGCGTCCAGCCGGCCGCTGTTCTCGCCCGCTTCCAACAGGGCCACGTCGAAATCCGGCAGCCAGCCGCGCCGATTGGCCAGGGCCCCGGAAAAGCGCGCCCCCTGCTGGAGGTCTTTCAACGCTTTCCCCAGGGGCGCTCGAAAGGCCGGCGCGGGCGGCGCTTGTTGAATCAATTCCAAAGCCCGGATGAGCGGAATCCCCGAGCCTAGCATGCTGCCCACCTGCTGGTAAAATTCGCTGAATTGATCCAGCCGCCGCGGTGTGACGATCAGCGCCATAGCATCTATGCACCGAGGGTGGTCTCTGCCTGCGCAAAACTCAAGCGCGGGGTCGGCGGCCCGCAGCCGGCCGCGCGGCCGAAAAAAATCATATTTCCCTCGCCTCTTCGGTTGCAGGCCGGGCGCAGGCCGCTACCCTTGCGCGCCGCCCCGGCCCGAAAAACGCCGGGCGACTTTGGACAAACGCATCATGCTCGGATACCTGCGGAATTTGTTGGACTCGCGCAAACCGGCCGCGCGCGCCGGCGGCCCGTGGCGCCGCGAGGCGCCCCCACCGGCGACTCCCCCCGATCACCAGCAGCGCACCCAGACCTACGCCAAGGTGTTCCGTTACCGCCTGCCGGATGGCGTCACCGCGGAGCCGCAACGGGTCGAGGTGGTGGGCTCGTTCACCCACTGGCAACCGGTGTCTCTGATCCGCGACGGCAAGCTGGACGCCTGGCATGTGACCATTCACCACATTCCCGGCAATCGCACCCACCACTACATGTTGCTGGTGGATGGTCAACCCACCTACGACAAGACCTGCGACGGGCTCGCCGTGCCCCACGGCCCGCACGAGGAGCGTTACCAGCTCCAAACCGACAAAGGCCCGCGCGTGCTCATGCTCTTTGCCCAGACGCGGTAGGCGCGAGCGGATGCCCCGGCCAACGGCCGGCGCCACCAGTGGGCCCTCCGACGCGACACGGCCCTTGGCTTTTCCCGGACTTGCCGACGCACGGCGCCGGAAGCATCCTGTGCCCATGTCCACCGTGTCCGCTCCGGGGACGGGTCCGGCCCTGACCCGCCGCGATTTTTTGCAACGCACCCCCGCCGTGGCCGCCCTGGCGGCATCTGCCACCGCCCGCGAACCCGCTCCGCGTCGTATTCCCCGCCTGCCGCCCGGCCCGAACAGCAAGATTCACCTCGGGCTCATCGGCTGCGGCGGCATGGGACGGGTGAATCTCGAAAACTGTGCCCGCTATCCGGATGTGGCGGTCACCGCCGCCTGCGATGTCTGGGGGGCGCGCCGCGACAGCGTGGTGGCGCGCTACCAGGACACCTGCCGCGGGTACCGCGACTTCCGCGAGGTGCTCGCGCGACCGGACGTGGACGCGGTGATTATTGCCACGCCGCCGCACTGGCATGCCCTGCAGGCCATCGCCGCCTGCGAGGCGGGCAAGGACTTCTACCTCCAAAAGCCCATGACGCTGTACCTGGGCGAGAGCCTGGCCGTGCGCAACGCCGTGCAACGCCACGGCGTCATCACCCAGATCGGCACGCAAATTCACGCCGGCGACAATTACCGGCGCGTGGTCGAATACATCCGGTCCGGCCTCCTGGGGCGCATCGGCGTGGCCCGCACGTTCAACGTGATGAACCAGTCGCCCGACGGCGTGGGGCGCGTGCCGCCCGCCCGCAAGCCCGACGACCTGGACTGGGACCTGTGGTGCGGCCCGGCCCCGTACGGCGATTTCCATCCTGTCCTGGCCAGCGATTCGTACCATCACAGCTCCTGGTTGGCCTACTCCGGCGGCTGGACCCCCGGCATGGCCCCGCACATCATTGACCTGCCCGTTTGGGCCCTGGACCTGGGCTATCCCACCCTCACCGCCAGTGCGGGCGGGCGGTACCTCTTGCGGGACGACGGCGACGCCTACGACCACCACGAGGTGCTCTGGCAATACCCGGGCTTCACCCTCACCTGGATGTCCTCGCTGACCAACAGCTACGACTTCCTCATGAAATCCCAGCCGCCCGAGCGCCGGCTGGGCATTTATTTCCACGGCGAGAACGGCACGCTGTACGCCAACTACGGCCTGTTCCGCGTGCTGGCCGAGGGCAATCGCCTGGAAGGGCGGGAGCCTCCGCCGCCCTCGCTCCCGCCCTCGCCCGGACACGAGCGGGAATGGCTGGACGGCATCAAGTCCCGGCAGCAACCCAGTTGCAGCGTCTTCTACCACGTGCGCGTGGACGTGCCGATCGTCCTGAGCCTGCTGTCTCTGAAACTGGGCCGCGCCATCCGTTTCGATCCGGCCACGGAACGCATCGTCGGCGACCGGGAGGCGGCGGACCTGGCCGTGCCCCGCTACCGCGCCCCGTGGAAGTTCCCGCGGCAATATCTGAAAGCCTGAAACGGCACAACCACCTGCGGCGCCGCAGAGTTACCCTGCGCTTGCCAGTCCCCACCAGAAATGCAGCCTCCGGGCTTGATTCAGTCCCGTCCTCCTGCGGCGAAAGCAGCCCGCCCCGCGGCGGCTCCGGACCCGCCCCGCCGGCGCCCGGGGTTGAACAGGCTTCGGACGCTCGGATTGTTCATGGCGGTGACGACCGCAGGCTTCGCCGCGGAGTTCAAGGCCGGCGTGGCGCGGGAGGACATCACGCCGCCGGTGCCGTTCTGGCTGAGCGGTTATGCGGCGCGCACCAACCCGGCGGCCACCGTCCGGACCCGGCTGTGGGCCAAAGCGCTGGCCCTGCAGGACAACTCCGGGGCGCGCGCGGTCCTCGTCACGACTGACCTGATCGGGCTGCCGGCGGACATCAGCGAGGCGGCCGCGGCGCGGCTGACGCACCGATACCGACTGCCGCGCGCCGCGCTGGTCTTTAATTCCTCGCACACCCACGCCGGTCCGGCCATCTGGCCCAATCTGCGGGTCATGTTTGATTTTCCGCCCGCCGAGCAGGAGCGCGTGCGGCGGTACGCCGACACGCTGACCGAACGGTTGGTTCGCGTGGCCGGACGGGCGCTGGACCGGCTGGCGCCCGCCGAGCTGGCCTTTGGACAGGGCGCCGCCGGATTTGCCGTCAACCGCCGGGAGGTCACTTCCCAGGGCATCCGCCTCGGTGTCAACCCGGAGGGTCCGGTGGATCACACCGTGCCGGTGCTGCGCGTGAGCGGACCCGGCGGCCGGTTGCGCGCGGTGTTGTTCGGCTACGCTTGCCACAACACCACCCTCGGCGGCGATTTCTACGCGGTGGACGGCGATTACGCCGGCGCGGCTCAGCGCCGCCTGGAGGACACCCATCCCGGCGCCACCGCCCTGTTCCTGATGCTCTGCGGAGGCGACCAAAATCCCCACCCGCGCGGCCGGGTGGAACACGTCGAACAATACGGGCAGGAGTTGGCCGCGGCCGTGACCCGGACGATCGAAGGGCCCATGGCGGCGGTGCGCCCGCCCTTGTGCTGCGCGCACCAACTGGTGACTCTGGAATTTGCGCCGCACACTCGGGAGACGTTTGAGGCGGAACTCCGGGAGGACCACGTGTTCCGCCGGCGACGCGCGCGGCTCATGCTCGAGGCCTACGACCGGGGCCGCCCCGTGCGACACCTGTCCTACCCGGTGCAAGCCATCGCCCTGGGCAGCAGCTTCACCCTGCTCGCGCTGGGCGGCGAGGTGGTGATTGATTACGCCCGGCGCGTGGCGCGGGAATTCCCGCGTCCGGGATTGGTGGTGGCCGGCTACTGCAACGACGTGGCCTGTTACATCCCATCACGGCGCCTTCTGGAAGAGGGCGGGTACGAGGCCGTGGACAGCATGATCTACTACGGCCAACCCGGACCGTTCGCGCCGGATGTGGAAGAACGCATTTTCAGCGCCATCCGGGACGTGCTGACGCGCGTGGAGCGGGGCGTGTTCCCCGGTCGTTGAACCGCCGGGCTTTCCTCCCGGTCCAGTGGACGGCGCTCGCCAGCCGGCAATGCTCCCCCACCCGACCCCGCTCCCGGTAACGCGAAAAACGTCCTGCGCAGAGAGCTTCGACGGCGCGGATGAGGCGGTTAGCGCGCCGCGGCAACTGCCGCGGTTTTCGGAGCGGGTTGGAGCGTGCCCCGCGTCGCGCGGCTGAACAATCGGCCCGCGTCGTCAAACCACAGCGGGTCCAGCGCGATGAACCGGTCCCATTCCACGCGGGCGGTGCGTTTTTGGTGGTACACATGCCACCACTGCCCGGCGGCGTCTTGAATGGCGCAACCGTGGCCGGGCCCGAAGATGCCTTCCCCCCGCTGCACGATTGGGTTGTGCGCCGCGCGGGTAAACGGCCCCAGCGGATGATCGGCCGTGGCGTATCCCACCGCGTAATCCGGTGTGTCCGCGCCCGAGCCGCTGTACAGCAGGTAGTACCGCCCCCGGTGTTTGATCATCCAGGGCCCTTCGGTCACGTGGCCGGCGCGTTTTTCCCAGTCCGCCTCCGGGCGGAGGATTTCGCGGGGTTCGCCGCGGGGTTCGGTGGGGGAGGCCATGGGCTGCACGTGGATGCGGAAACCGGGCAACTGCACGTAGTACAGGTAGAGCTGACCGTCGTCGTCGCGGAAGAGGTGGGCGTCTATGGCGCGATCGAAGAACTTGCGTCGGATCGTGAACGGACCTAGGGGACCCTCGGCGTCGGCCACGCCCACGGTCTGGTTGACGGTGTAGTAGAGGTAAAAACGGCCGGAGCCGGGATCGCGCCAGACATCCGGCGCCCACACGTGGGGCGGCCCGGGGCGAAACACCACGGGGCCGGGTTGCCAGTGCACCAGGTTGGTCGAGGTGTACACGCGCGTGCCGTTGTCTCCGTCCACTTCGCCGGTCGCGTACAGGTAGTACACGCCTTCATGACGGAGGACGCAGGGATCGGCCAGATTGCCCGGCAGCAGCGGGTTCTGGTACGTGTCTGCCGCCCGGACCGCACCGCCGGCAGCGAGGAGCACGAACACTACGGGGGTCAGTCGAAACAGCGCATTCATGGCGTCAGAAAATTGGGCAGGATGGCGTTGGTAAGAAGAAGAAACCGCTGCCGCCCCGACGCGGGGTTTTCAAACGGTCCCGGCGTGGGGCGGTTCGCGTGGCGGCGCCGTCCGTGATAATCGCGGTTCAATTTCAAGGGCGAGCCGTCCGGATTCACGTAGGGCAGATCGGGCACGCGCGCGCGGCCGAGCAGGCGCGTCGTCACCGGTTGCGTGGGAGCGGACGCGAGGGGGGCGTCCAGCGTCATCTCCAGGTAAAGGCGGCCCGCCTTTTTCACCAGTTGCGGGTCGGGGTCATGCCGCAGTGCGACCACGGCGCGGGGCTCGCCGGCGCCGGGTTGCGCGCCATGGTAATACACGTTGCCCCCGGCGAAGGTGGGGAAAGGCCGTCCGTCGTAGCCCCACAAGCCGTAACTGCTGATCCAGCGCAGGGCCTGCAAGTCAGTTCGCGCCTCGGTCGTGGGTGCCTGTCCGTCGCCAATGAACAGGTTGTTGTAAAAACGGTTGTCTCCGCCGGTGGTGCGGGCCAGGCCGGCGATCCGGGTGCTGTGCGGGGGATGGTACGGGGTCGCGCGGTCGGGCTCCGGACGGTTGATGATCCGGCCGGCGAAGAGGTTGTGCGCGTACGCGCCGCCTTCGGACATGTCCAGGAGGCTGGTGGCGGAGAGAAACAGGTTGTGATCCACCACGAACGGGCCGTGGTTCACCTCGACGAAGAGATCCTGAGCGGCGTTGTCGTGAAAGAGGTTGCCCGAAACCCGCGTGCCCTGGGCCATCCAGTCTAGCCACACGCCCATATGGGTATGGTGGAGGTGGTTGCCGCGGATCACCGTGTCAATGGCCCCGTGCAACTTGATGCCCGCCATTTCCGCCCCGCCGAACAAGCGGCGCACATGGATGTCATGGATGACATTGCCCTCGATCAGGCTGAAGACCGCTCCCAGGCTGCCCACGATGCCCGCTTGCTCGCAGTGGGAGATGACGTTCCCACGCACGAGATGATGGCCGATATGCTCGCGAGTCCAGGGGATGCGAAAGGCGTGCGCTCGTCGAACGGTGTCCACATACCCCTCGGCGGTGTTCGCGGAGGTGTTGTCAAATTCGTCCCCGTGCTTGCCCAGGGTCAAGCCGGCGCAAACCGAATGGCTGATGACGTTGCTCTCGATGATCCAGCCCTTGCTCCAGTGCGTGCCAATCAGGCCGATCTGTTCGGCGGTGGGCGGCGCCCAGGGGGTGGCCGCATGCTGCAGAATCAACCCGCGCACGGTGATGAAATTGCGCCCCGGTTGATCCGGGTAAAAAACCGTCTGCCGGACGTTGATCTCCACCCGCTCGTGGTTGGGATTCACTCCCGGAAAGCGGGCCCAGATGGTCGTCCGGGTGGCATCCACCTGCGCGAACCACAGATTGGGATTCAAGGCGCGGGTCCCGGTTGCTGCAGACGGGTGGCTTCGAAAAACCAGGCAGAGAGTGCGTCGCCCCCCTAGGGGGGTGAGCCGGGCCCGGACGGTCGTCCAGGTCTGCCAGTCGCCAGTGTTCCTGACCCGGGCGATTCCGAGCCGTTCGCCCGTCGGCGTATCGAGCCGAACCTCGATCAGTCCGCCTTGCGTGGCCGAGGCCACCCGGATTTCCAGATGCTCGGTTTTCCGACCCAGGTCCACGTTCTCGTAACGGACCCAATCGCCCTCCTCAATCCAGCCGAGGCAATCACCTCCTTCCGAGCACGGCGCGGTTAGAACCCCCAGTTGGTCGGCAAACCCGGACGCCGGAATAACGCGCCCGGAGGAGGCCTCGCCGACCGGTCGCATCCAGGCCACGTTCAGCAAATATCCCGCGTCGGGACGGGTCAGCCAGGCGGGTTCCTGGCCGGGAGGCAACAAAACCTCGTCCAGGCTGGTGGCCTCGGTCAGCCACTCCCCGTTGAGATAAACCGCTCCGGTGTGATGAACCCGGCCGCGCGGGTCAAACCAATCCCCGCGGATGACGTTGGTGTAGGGGTTGAAGTCGCCAAAAAAGGTGTTGGGCAAAGTCACCTTCCAAACCTCCCCGCGCACGCGCTCCCAACCCTTGACCACTTCCGAGCCCTTGATTTCGACCCGTTCGCCAGGAGCGGCGCGGTATACGATGCGCTGTCGTTCGGAAGTGCCCCCGCGGGGCGGGTTCACCCGCTCGCGGTAGGTGCCCCCGTGGACGGTGATTACGTCGCCCGGTCGGGCGAGGTCCGCCGCCCGCTGGATTGTTCGCAGCGGGGCGCGGCGTGTCCCCGGATGGGTATCGGCTCCGTCCACCGCTACGTGCCATTCGCGCGCCGCGGCGGGGCGGTCCCACGCCAACAACAGGAACAGGACCAGCGACCCAAACGCAAATCGTACACCCTCGCCCATGGGAAAACCCCTGACTACTCCAAGGGTGGACACGTATCAAGGCCGGTTTTGGCAATCGAGCGGGCCATGATTTCCAGCATGGTGCACGTGCCCCCGGATGGCCGCAAAAGGCCGCAACCTTGCGGGAAAGCGCAGAAGCCGTCTTGCGCAACCTTGGAGGGGCATTTCGGCCCGCTGCCGCAGCTTTGGCAAAAGGACGACGGCCCCTCGGACCGGAACGCTGCCGCGCCGTGCCCTGTCGGCTGCTTCAAGCTTTCAACCCGGGCACAGCCCGTCGGGCGCCGCTCATGCCGGACAGTCTATAAACGCGCTGGCTTGAGTTCGGGCGAAGGACGGCTGAATCGTGCGCACGGGGGGCCTTTATGCCGGGCCAAGCCAAACCCAGCGAAAGTTAAGTTAACGAGAACGGCCGACAGAAGAATTGATCAGGATAACATGTTGGTATGCCAGATGTCCTGTACAGGTGACCGTGGCGAATTGCCGTTAACGATAATTCAGTCGGGGTCGGTTTCGCGTGCGTCACCGGTTTCCCAGCGGAAAATTGATTTGAGCAGGACTAATCCTAGAACCTTGCGGACTAGGCGATTTACCGCCACTTTCCCTGTGGCCGGTCCTCCGGGATCGAACCCGGAAAATGATGGTTCCTTGTTGTCAAAACCGGCAATGGCGTTATACTGGCAGCGGTCGTTTGACCAAGCGGGGTCGCCCCGGATGAGTGACCGAGCGCGACACCCGGCGAAGCAAAAAGCGAACACGCGACACAAAACAAACCTACTAGCAGGAGGAACGCGAATGAATCGAAACCTGTGGACCTCTGCCCTGTTGTCAGCAGGGGTAATCAGCACGGCCACCGTGGTGCAAGCGGAAGAAGTCGCCCAACACCCGGTGGTCAGTGCCGTGCAGTCAACAACCATCAGCGGTTACGTCAACACCTCGGCCATCTGGCGGCTGGGCAAAGATTCCGCCCTCTACGGCCGCTCCTACGACGGGCCCGACAAGCACAACGGCTTCAACCTCGATGTGGTGTCCCTGACCATCGAGAAGCCGCTGGATGAATCCGACTGGTCGGCGGGCTACCGCGCCCAGCTCCTGTTTGGTCCGGATGCCAATCTCCTGGGCTCCGTATCGCCGTGGGCCGCGGGGAGTGGCGACTTCGCCATCAAAAACGCCTACGTCTCGCTGCGGGCGCCGCTGGGCAGCGGGCTCAAGCTCAAGATGGGGGTCTGGGACACGATCATGGGTTACGAGGTGTTTGACGCCGGCAGCAACCCCAACTACAGCCGCTCGTTCGGTTTTTACCTCGAACCCATTATTCACACCGGCCTGCTGGCCAGCTATGACGTGGCGGACTGGCTGACGATCAACGCCGGCATCGCCAATGGGATCGAAGACCGGGCGGCCTTCAACAAGATCAACAGCCGGGTGGACCGCGGCGGCGGGTGGGACTTCAAGGACCTGTCCTATGTTGGCTCGGTGGCCCTCACCGCTCCTGAGAGCATGGGCTTCCTCGCCGGCGCCACCCTCTACGGGGGCGTGATGTACGCCGGATTCAAGCCCGATGGCTTGGGCGGCAACGACATCATCAACTACTACGCTGGCGCCACCCTGCCGACCCCGGCGAAGGCGGTCACCGTGGGGGTCGCTTACGATTACCAGGCCAACGGCCTGTTTGACAATTCGTACGCCAACGCGGTCGCCGGGTATCTGTCCTTCCAGCTCACTGAGAAACTCAAGCTCAATGCCCGCGGCGAATACGCCACCGGCAGCCCGGGGGCTTTCGGCACCGCCACCGGCGAACGGGCCGAGTTGTTGGGCGTGACTGGCACCCTGGACTATGCCTTGTGGGCGCGGGCCATCACCCGCCTCGAGTGCCGCTGGGATCATGACCTGTCTGACAACAAGATCTTCGGGCCCAGCGACAAGAATGACGCGGTGTCGCTGGCTCTGAACGTGATCTACAACTTCTGAGTCCGAGCCGTTGAACGGCGTTGCGCCCCTTCCCGGAGCCATTCGGGAAGGGGTTTTTTATGGGCCGGGCTGATGACGCCCCGAATCCCGCAGCCGGGCGTGCCGGTGGGTACACACCCCGCGTCGGCTGGCGGCGATGAATTCCAACAGGGTTTGCGCAAGCGCGCCGGAAAACTGCCCGCAGGCGGCGGTCACCGCCTCACGGAGGTTGCGCCCGGACAAAAAGAGGAACCGGTAAAGCCGCTTGAGTTCGAGCCGGGCCGGCTCGGGAATTCCGGCGCGGCGCAACCCGACAATGTTCAGCCCGCACAACGTGTTGTCGCCCCGGGCCACGGTAAACGGAGGCAGGTCCTTGCTGATGGCCGCCCCGCCCTGCATAAGCGCCAGGCCGCCAACGCGCACAAACTGGTGAACCAGACAGTTGCCCGAGAGGAAGGCGCGGTCGTGAACCGTGACATGCCCGGCCAGGGCGACGCCGTTGGCCAGGATGATGTGGTTGCCGAGGACACAGTTGTGCCCCACATGGCAGTGCGCCATGAAGTAGTTGTCCGCGCCGATTACCGTGTCCTCCTCCGGGCAGGTGGAACGGTGCACCGTCACGTGCTCGCGAAAGATGTTGCGGTCTCCGATCCGAAGGCCGGTCGGGGCTCCGGTGTACTTGATATCTTGGGGGGCATCACCTAGCACGCAGCCGGCGTGGATGACATTGTCCGCACCCAGGACGGTGCGTCCGGTGAGGTAGGCGTGCGGGCCGATGACGCACCGGGGGCCGACCGCCACGTCCGCATCTATCACGACCCCGGGGCCCACCTGGACCGTGCTGTCCAGCTCGGCCCGGGGGTGAATCGTGGCGGTGGGATGAATCATGCGGAACGCCTACCACATCCCACCGCTGGGGAAAATCCCGAAGTGGTGAACCGAGCTCTGGCCCGGTACCGGAGACGGTCCGCCAGGAAACGGGCGGAGCGTCGCACTTGACCATGACCGTACCGTGAATCAGCATGGCAGGGTTCGCCCGTTGCGCAGCCGGATGGCGTACCCATCCGATTCCGACAACGTGCCGGACAAGTCCACATCCAGGTGGAAGTTCGAGGTGTTGGCGGAACTACCGGTGGCCCTGCGTGCCAGGTAGGCGTCTGTCTGGTTCCCCGCCCCGTCCCCGTTCACGTCGCCTCCGAGCAGGCCGACAAGCACCGGGGGTTCCGGTAACACGCCCCCGGCCTGCTGCTCGAACGACCACCAGGCTGACGGCGAGCCACTGTCGGTCAGCGACATCGCTCAGGTGGGCCACGGCCCGGGCTTCCTGAATCTCGGAATTGGGCAGGGCCTGGCGAGGCCGCGGGTGACCAGGGCGGAAGCGGCGGCAAGCGGTTTGTCGAATTCGAAAACCAGCCTCAGACCGGTTCCCGAACGGCGTTTGATGGTGGCAGATCCACTGAGGGCCAACGGCAGGTCAACGTGGCCTCCCTAACGGCGTTGTTTTCGGGTGACCGCGTCCGGGAGGGCCGGCGGAGGAGGAGGGGGCAACGGGGTGGTGTAGGCCACCCCGTTTGAAAAATCGCTTTCCGAGCCATCGCTGGATCAGACCGTCACTGCGAAGTAGTCCGTAGTTCCTTCCGCCCGCGATCCAATCACCGTTTCGGTGACATGGCCCACCGGGAAGGAACCGGTGTAAATGCCGCTTTCATAACGTCAGTAAAGACACTAATGTGTAACATCTGGTGAAGGACTGGGTTCCCAAGACAGTTTAACCTCGGAGGCCCGCGCCGGCGCCGGCCGTAAAAAGGAGCAGCGAGCAGAATCGCCCACCCCACCAATCGGCCTGCCGGACGGTGATGATGAGGAAACCGGCCCTGAGGAACTTTTGCGCCACGCGGGCAATACCCTGCCGCTTTGGTGGTTAGCGCACCGCCGCCTTCCGCCTGGCCGCCCGCCCGATCCTCGGGCGGGTGCTGAGTCGAAACGGTCCCCGCCTCGAAGGAGGGATGTTGGGAATTTCAGAATTCTGATCCTGGGCGTGACGGAGCGCGAGCGCGGGCGCACAGCCTGCCGCGGTAGCGAGCCGTTTTTTTTGTAATGAGACGTTGAGGGTGGGTGGGGGTTGTGACGGGTTCAGTGCGAGAGGCCTGACCGCGGTGATGACACGGACGAGGCGATGAGAAGAGCAGTGCGCCTGTGCCGCACCGAACAGGCAAGTGGCGTACGCATTCAAGGAGGGCGGTCAAGGGGGAAGGGCCACGGTTACCGCTCAAAACACGGTTTTGGTCACGCCGTAACTCAAAACTAGGTGATACCCAAGCTGGAGGCGGACGGGGGGGGCCGTTGACTCAAACTGGGTGTTACCCAATTCCCCC
>FWPU01000310.1_pt1 | contig 112112 bp, 102 predicted proteins | sample 2228361 | NCBI WGS metagenome assembly FWPU01 (sample SAMEA103939777, study PRJEB20133) | metagenome | reverse complement strand
TTAAACGCATCCACATGTCCGCTGGCTTTCCATACGGTGGGGTGCATAAAAATGGCCGCATCAATGCCCACAATGTTATCGTGCAACAGGGTCATGGCCTTCCACCAGTAATCGCGTATGTTAAACTTCAGCTCCGATCCGTTCTGGCCATAATCGTACACAGCACTAAGGCCGTCATAAATTTCGCTTGAAGGGAAAATGAAGCCATACTCCTTGGCATGGGCTATGATTTTCTTTAACTGGTTGTCTTCCTGCTGTGCCATAAGGCGCAAATATAAGGTAAAGTGCCCGTAGCCGATAGGCGCTCAGGCTGCGGAAAAAAGCATTACTTTCGTACACCTTATGCCCGGACTGTTCCCTAAAATTGCACTCGCTGCCGGCTTTACCCCCCGCTTAAGTTCCTTGCTGCAGGAGGCCTCGCGGCTGGCCAGTGTTTGGAAAAGCAGCCTGTTACTTATTCATGCAGGCGAGCAAAAACCCGAGCTGGCACAAAAGCTGCACCTGTTAATGGAGCAAGCGGGCCTGAACCCGCAGCATGTACCGGTATTTTGGGAAAGCGGCACCCCGGCGCAGGCAATTATAAAGGTGTGCGAACGCGAAGGTGTAGATTTGCTTCTGGCCGGGGCATTGCAACGCGAACGGGGCATGCAATATTATTTGGGCAGCCTGGCACGAACCCTGTTGCGTAAATCGCCCTGTTCGGTACTTATGCTCACCAACCCGGCTCTGCTTCCATCGGGTTTTACAAATGTGGTGGTGCTAACTGATGAAGAGAACCCGCTTATGCAAAAAACCCTGCGCACTGCCTGCCAGCTGGCTCTCTATGAACATGCGCAGTGGCTTCATGTGGTGCGTAAATTAAAGTGGTACGCTTTTCTGTCGGCAGCCGAAGAGTTTTCGGAAACAGAATACGAACAAACCCGAAACCAGTTTATTGAAGCCGAACTGGATGATGTACGTGCATTGCTTCTGGACATTCCACATCAGGGGCTGAAGGTTAATATCAAGCTTATTTCGGGCAAAACCGGACACGAGCTTGCGCAGTTTGCCTTGCGCAAACAAGCCAGTCTGCTGGTAGTAAGTGCCAGCCCCCGCCCGCTTTCGCTGCTGGACCGGTTTATGCCCAACGACCTGGAATATCTGTTCGGCAATTTGCCCTGCAACTTACTGGTAGTAAAATCGAACGAGGGAGGAGCGCGATGAAGCATCACGAAGTTTTACAGCTGCTGCTCCAACTGGGCATTATGTTATTGGCCGGAAGGCTGTTTGCCGAAGCTGCGCGCTGGTTAAGACAGCCCGCAGTGGCCGGTGAAATTCTGGCCGGTATTTTACTGGGCCCGACCGCTCTGGGGGCATGTTCACCCCAAATTTTCGATGCCCTGTTTCCGGCAGGAGCCTCGGCAGTGGTGCTGGACGGATTTGTGCAGGTTGCCGTAGTGATGCTGTTGTTTACCGCCGGCCTTGAAGTGGACCTGCATTTGGTATGGCAGCAGCAACGGCAGGCTATGATTACCAGCATACTGGGCCTTGTGGTGCCGTTTTTTGCCGGTTTTGTTTTCCCCTATCTGTTTCCGGCATTTTTCGGTTTTGAGCATGACGGCACCCTCCTAACCTTTGCCCTGTTTATGGGCACCGCCATGGCCATTACAGCCCTGCCCGTAATTGCGCGAATACTAATGGACCTCAATCTGTTCAAAACCCGTGTGGGCATGCTCATCATCTCATCAGCCATGTTTAATGACCTCATCGGATGGATGATTTTTTCCGTTGTACTTACCATGATAGGCAAAGCACAGAACCACATGGCATGGTGGCAAACGCTTATACTCACCATTTTCTTTACCACCATAATGCTTACCCTGGGCAGGGGACTGACCAACCGGATTGTGCCCTGGATAAACAACAAACTGGCCTGGCCGGGCGGGTTGCTATCGCTGTCGCTTGCTTTTTGCTTCCTGGCCGCCGCCTTTACTGAGTTTATAGGTATTCATGGCATTTTCGGTGCCTTTATTTTTGGTGTAACACTGGGCGACTCGGAATACATGAGTGAGCGCGCCAAGGAAATTATTCATCAATTTATTAACAATATATTTGCCCCATTGTTCTTTGTGGCCATTGGCCTGAAAGTAAACTTTGCGGCCAACTTCGATGTATGGCTTACCCTTGCCATACTGGCAATTGCTTTTGCCGGCAAAATTGCAGGCAGCGGTATGGGAGCCTGGCTGGGCGGCCTCTCGCGTGCCGAGGCCCTGGTTACCGGTTTTGGTATGAATGCACGCGGGGCCATGGAAATAATTCTGGGAAGCATTGCGCTGGATAACCACCTGATAAACGAAAAGGTATTTGTAGCACTGGTTATTATGGCGCTGATTACCAGCATGACCAGCGGCCCATTGATGAAGTGGAGTCTGAAAAGGCAATAGTTCAGTCAAAAACCTTTTCTCTTCAGCATTATTTCCGTAAGGGGAATGCCGGCAATAACACCCGCCACCATAATCGCAACCAGCCAAACTATTGCCCGTTCCATGGGCAGCAAAAGAATCAGAACAGCCTGTAATAAACAGGTTAACAGCGCCAGACCCAACAGATATTTTGCACTAAACCGGTTGGCGTAATTCCATGCTTCCCGGCTCTTCATGGAACGAGGCGTTCGATACCCATATACATAGTTAATTTTCCGGGGAGGGAAAAGCAAAAACAGCACAGCCAACACCAAAAGCATTGGGCCCATAAAGAGGTAAATGAACCCAGCACTATCCATTATTGCCTGTTATGCCTGTATTAAGTTGCTTGGCGCGCTCCCAGTAATGGTCCATCTCGGACAGCGTCATTTCGCTTAGTTTTTTACCGTCTTTGGCCGCTTCGCTTTCCAGGTAAGTAAATCTGGAGATGAATTTTTTATTTGTGCGCTCCAGGGCTTCTTCCGGGTCAACACCAATAAAGCGGGCGTAATTTACCAGCGAAAAGAGCAGGTCGCCAAACTCTTCCATAATCTTCCTCTTGTCGGCATCAGCAGCCTGAGCGGCTTCCTGCAGTTCGCCCAGTTCTTCCTGCACCTTTTCCCACACCTGTTCGGGCTTTTCCCAGTCGAACCCCACACCACGGGCTTTATCCTGAATGCGCATGGTTTTTACCAGTGCGGGCAGCGATTGGGGCACACCGGCCAGCACCGATTTGCTGCCGCCCCTGAGTTTTAGTTTTTCCCAGTTGGCTTTTACGGTTTGTTCGTCTTCGGCCACCACATTTCCATAGATATGCGGATGGCGCTCAATCAGTTTATCGCAGATGGCATTCAACACATCGGTCACATCAAAGGCTCCCTGTTCCGAAGCAATGCGGGCATAAAACACATTGTGCAGCATTAAGTCGCCCAGCTCTTTTTTTATCTCATCCATATTATTGTTCAATATGGCATCTGCAAGCTCATAGGTTTCTTCAATGGTCAGGTGCCGCAGGCTTTCCATTGTTTGCTTTTTGTCCCATGGGCAGTTTTCGCGCAACTCGTCCATTATGGTAAGCAGCCGGTCGAAAGCCCTGAGTTTTTCTTCCCTGCGGGCATCGGGTTTGGAAAGTGGCTTTTTCATAGGCACAAACTTAAGCCAACCAATTGGTGTTGTTATCTTTGTACACAAATTACATTATTTGCTCATGGTGTGGTTGCTTTCCATAGGCATTTTGGCCTTGTTTTTCATTTTGATGTCTGTCCGGCTTCTGTTCGTTAAAAATGGCGAATTTCGCGGAACCTGCGCCTCGCAGAGCCCCTGGCTGAACAAGGAAGGCGCCACCTGCGGCTATTGCGGCAAAACCCTTACGGCCGAAGACAATGCCTGCGGCAGCCCGGACGGCAAAGCTGCGCTCCCTCCGGTTGCGGGCAAAAGATGAGCAAATGCCGTATACGTTTAATTTTGGCAACTTTTTTAATTCCTCGGTACAGTGGCATTAATGAAATCCATTTCCGGCATACGCGGCACCATTGGCGGCCGGCCAGATGAAAACCTCACTCCCGTTGATGTAGTAAAATTTTCGGCAGCCTTTGGCATGTGGGTGTTGTCCCGAAAAGGCAAAAAGGTTGTTATCGGTCGGGACGCCCGCCAGTCCGGAGCCATGATAAGCGCCCTGGTGCGCGAAACCCTGCTGGCCCTGGGGCTGGACGTAACCGACCTGGGCCTTTCTACCACGCCCACCGTTGAATTAGCTGTACCCATGGAAAAAGCCGGTGGCGGAATTATTATTACCGCCAGCCACAACCCGGCCGACTGGAACGCCCTGAAGCTGCTTAACGAAAAAGGAGAATTTATTTCTGCACAGGATGGCCAGGCCGTTTTGCAGCTGGCCGAACAGGAAAACTTTTTATTTGCGCCCATCGGGCGCACCGGAAAATATGTTTTTAAAGACCATTACCTCGGTAAACACATAGACCGCATTGTTAAAAACAAATGGGTAGATGTAAAGGCCATTACCCGGGCACGGTTTAAAATTGCCGTTGATGCGGTAAACTCAACAGGTGGCATAGCTGTTCCCCTGTTGCTTAAAAAACTGGGCGTTAAAAACATTGTGCTGCTCAATGGTGCACCTACCGGAAAATTTGCCCACAACCCTGAACCGCTGCCCGAAAACCTCGGCCAACTTTGCCGCACGGTAAAAAAGGAAAAATGCCATCTGGGCATTGCCGTTGACCCCGATGTTGACCGGCTGGCACTGATACAGGAAGACGGAAAACCTTTTGGTGAAGAATACACGCTGGTGGCCGTAGCCGACTACATCCTCAGGAAGAAAAAAGGCAACACCGTTTCGAACCTTTCGTCCACCCGTGCCCTGCGCGACATCACCGAAAAGGCCGGAGGCACCTATACGGCCTCGGCCGTTGGCGAGGTAAACGTGGTGGAAATGATGAAAAATACCAATGCCATAATTGGTGGCGAAGGCAACGGCGGGGTAATTTTCCCCGAACTGCACTACGGCCGTGACGCCCTTATGGGCATTGCTTTGTTTCTGTCGCACCTGGCAAGGTTGGGCATAAAGGCCTCCGAGCTGCGAAAAACTTATCCGGATTATTACATTTCAAAAAACAAAATTGAATTAAAGCCCGGAATCAATGCCGATGCCATGCTGGAGCGTCTTAAGTTAGTTTATGCAACCCAAAAAATTATTACTACCGATGGGGTGAAGATTGAATTTGAGCAATAGCGGGAGAGGGTACATCTGCGCAAATCGAACACCGAGCCGATTATACGGATATACGCCGAGTCTACTTCGCAGCGTGGAGCCAATGCCCTGGCCAAAAAAATTATGCAAACAATACAGGAACTCGTTTAGTTTTTATTTTCTTTTAGTAACACTTCAGCAACCCAGCGAAAACCCAGCCAAGGCTCCGGCTGTTCATAATGCTGGTCCTTATCAAGTGCGCAAAGCCGGGCCCATAAATCGTAATGCCCACCTTTGGCAATGCCCTCTTCCTCTACCATTTCGGCTACATTGCCAAACAGGCTGTAAACGCCCATGATGTTCGGAGAAAATTCCATCACTTGCGTAATGCCCCGTGAACCATATTTTTTCATAAAGTAATCAACGCTCTTACAATTCGATGCAAATCTGTAATTAAACAGAAAACAACCTTCCTGGTTCAGGCTATCGAGTAACTGGTTGCGCCTCATGGAGGCGTCCAGTCCGGCACGCGTAAGGTTTTCCCATTCTTCTTTTGAGGGTAAACGGAAGTTTACTTTTACGCTGTTTATTAAATAACCGGTCAAGCTTTCATCATATAAATCGGTAAGCCATTTGCAAAAAAGTTGAGCTTGTTCATAACTAATGCCGGTAACGGGCATGGAGCCGTACCAGGCAATTGATTTATCCAGCAACTGCGAGGGGTAACGTATCAGTTTTTTGTCTGAATAATCTTTGAATTTCATTTTTAAGATGGTATTGTTCGAAACTTCTTTTTCCATGTATTTCAAAAACCATCTCAAAAAAGCCTTTGTATGCGCATGCATGCGCGAGCTGTCGGGCATGGTTTTCGAAAAGGGTAAATCATCCTGCACATCACTCATAAACAACAACCAATCTTTCAGCGTAACTTCAGTTTCCGAAACCATGAGCCTGTCATTTACCCTAACCGCTGATGGAAGCCACATTTCTTCAGTTATCGGAATAAATTCGCCCCGATTATCTTTTGCTACAAGGTAAGCTCCCTCAGAATCTTCCGTTGTTACAATGCGAAAGAAACTGTAGCGTTCACGAAAGTTTAAAGGTTTTAGCTGTATGGTAAACGGATAAGGCATGCCGTCTTTCCAGGCAAGAATGTATTGGGCCTGGTTTTCATCAGTAAGTATAGAATCATACTCTGCCGGTAGTACCGTTTTCTTCTTTTTTTCGTCATATAATCCCACCTTTCCTTTATTGGTAAAAAGGCAGAATTTGCCAATCCATTCAGAACACTCTTCCGGGCTTTGAGCAAATATTTTGAGCGAGAAAATGAGCCAGCTCAAGGCAACACCAATTGTTGTTTTCATGTTTCTAATTTTCCTGAAAGGTGGTTGTCATTTTCCGGATGTTTTATCCTTGTAATCTGGTAAAATCATACCCAAATGGGGGGACTTGTTATGGGCCGGGTAATAATTACAACCTTTGCCTATTTTTGCAAATAAATATTTCGCCCATGCAGGTTTATTTGGATAATGCCGCCACCACGCCACTCGATCCGGAAGTATTCGAGGCCATGAAGCCTTTTATGCTCGAAGACTTCGGAAATCCCTCCTCTACTCATTCGCATGGCCGAAAGGTGCGCGCTGCCATTGAATCGGCACGCAAAAAGGTGGCCGAATTGCTGAACTGTGCCCCGGGCGAAATCATTTTTACTTCGGGCGGTACCGAAGCCGATAATGCCATTCTTACCTGCGCCACCGAAACCTATAACATAGAACATCTCATCTCCTCACCCATTGAACACCATGCTGTAATCCATACATTGGAACACCTGGCTAAGCCTGGCAAAATACAACTTCATTATGTTGAACTTGACGAAAAGGGGCATGTAAACCTGGAACACCTGGAGCATTTGCTGAAGCAATATCCCAATGCCCTTGTATCACTCATGCACGCCAACAATGAAATAGGCAACCTGCTCGATATACAGGCTGTGGGCGAAATGTGCCGTGAGTACAAAGCATTTTTTCATTCCGATACCGTGCAAACGGTAGGTCATTACCGCCACGACCTGAAGAATTTGTTTGTTTGCGGTATGACCGCCGGTGCCCACAAATTTCATGGCCCAAAGGGTGTAGGTTTTATGTATGTACGCAAAGACCATAAGATACATCCGTTCATACACGGTGGTGCGCAGGAGCGCAACATGCGCGGAGGCACCGAAAATGTATATGGCATTGTTGGGCTTGCCAAAGCGCTGGAAATTGCTTACCGCGACATGGATGAGCATCAGCGCTACATAACAAGTCTTAAGCAATACATGATTCAGCGCCTGCAGGATTGCATTCCGGATGTGCGCTTCAATGGTGACTCGGCCAACCTGAAACGTAGCCTTTACACCGTGTTAAATGTTAGCCTTCCGGAAACAGAAGATAGCAGCCTTTTGCTGTTTAACCTGGACCTGCGTGGCGTTTCAGCTTCTGGTGGCAGCGCCTGCAGCAGCGGGGCTACCACCGGCTCGCACGTGCTCAGCCACCTATATCCCGAATCGAAACGCGCCTCGGTACGTTTTTCTTTTAGTAAATACAACACTGTACAGGAAATTGACCATGCAATACATGTGCTGGCCGAGCTCCATAAAAAAGTAGAAGCCTGATACCGGCATGAACCCTGCCGTTTCATTTATTGGCGCAGGCAACTTGGCCTGGCATTTGGCCCCGGCCCTCGACAATGCCGGTTATGCCGTGCGCGAAGTGTACAGCCGCCAACTTGCGCATGCCCGCCAGCTTACCGGCCGCCTCTACGAAGCACAGGCCCAGGATGGGCCCGATTTCTCCGAAAGCAGGGCCCGCGTTTTTATTATTTGCACTCCTGATGACGCCATTGATGCGCTGGTGCGCGAGCTGGTGCTGCCGGATAATGCCATACTGGTGCATACCTCGGCCAGCAAACCGCGCCAGGTTCTGGAATATGCCGCCCCTTCTGCCACCGGCGTTTTTTATCCGTTGCAAACCTTTAGCAAAGGCCGCAAAATTGATTTCAACACCGTGCCTGTTTTTGTTGAAGGTGACACGAAAGAAACAGAAGACCTGCTGCTTGCCATGGGTAAGGCCATTAGCCGAAACGTGCTGCCCCTAACCGAACAACAGCGGCTGGCCCTGCATGTGGCTGCTGTTTTTGCCGGCAATTTTACTAACCACATGCTTGCGCTGGCGCACGAAATATTACTGAACAACAGCCTTAAACCCGAATGGCTAAATCCTTTGATAGCAGAAACCATTAATAAGGCACTGGAAATCGGGCCGGAAAAGGCGCAAACCGGTCCTGCCAGGCGAGGCGACCTGCAAACACTTGACCGGCACATGGAGTTTCTGCAAAACCATCCGGATTATGCCGCTGTTTACAGAATAATCAGTCAGAATATTCTTGACCGGGAATAACCGTAAATAAAAAACAGCCGGCAGGTTTATGCCCGCCGGCCGTTTTCGGGTTGAATAAGTAATTGTGCTTTATCCGTTCATTGACAGCAAAAACTCTTCATTATTGCGCGTGCCCTTCATTTTCGATTGCAGAAATTCCATGGCCTCAATAGAGGTCATGTCGGCCATAAACTTGCGCAATATCCATACCCGTTGCAGCTCTTCTTCTTTCATGAGCAAATCTTCGCGCCGCGTGCCCGAAGCCGGCACATCAATTGCCGGGTAAATTCTGCGGTTGGCCAGCTTGCGGTCGAGCTGCAGTTCCATGTTGCCGGTACCCTTAAACTCCTCGAATATTACCTCGTCCATCTTCGATCCGGTATCAATAAGTGCTGTGGCAATAATGGTAAGCGAGCCTCCGTTTTCAATGTTGCGGGCCGCCCCGAAAAACCGTTTGGGCTTGTGCAGGGCATTGGCATCTACCCCACCGGAAAGAATTTTGCCCGATGAGGGTATTACCGTGTTATGTGCACGTGCCAGGCGGGTAATGGAGTCGAGCCTGAGCACCACATCGTGCCCGCATTCAACCATACGTTTGGCCTTTTCCAGTACTATGCTGGCCACTTTAACGTGACGTTCGGCCTGTTCATCGAAAGTCGAAGCAATTACTTCGGCTTTTACGCTGCGGGCCATATCGGTAACTTCTTCGGGCCGCTCGTCAATAAGCAGCACAATCAAATAAACCTCCGGATGGTTCTCGGCAATGGCGTTGGCTATGTTCTTCAGCAACACCGTTTTACCGGTTTTGGGCTGGGCCACAATCATGCCCCGCTGCCCTTTGCCTATGGGCGCAAATAAATCCAGTATGCGGGTAGATAGGTTGTCGGGTGTGGTGCTCAGTTTAAGTTTTTCGTTTGGAAACAGCGGGGTGAGGTATTCAAACGCCACGCGATCACGTATTTCTTCGGCCGTTTTGCCGTTTACGCTTTCCACTTTCAGTAATGCAAAATATTTCTCGCCTTCTTTTGGCGGACGAATCTGTCCGCGGATGGTGTCACCGGTTTTCAGACCCATGGACTTGATCTGCGAAGGCGACACGTAAATATCGTCCGGGCTGGCCAGATAGTTGTAGTCAGACGACCGCAGAAAACCATAGCCATCCTGCATGATTTCCAGAACACCTTCGCTCACCACCACGCCGTCAAAATCGCGTATGTGGGTGCGTACCGCCTGCCTGTCTTCTGCCTGGCTGCTCTCTGCGGCAGCGGGCTGTTCCTGCGCGGCCGATGGGGCCACGGGGCTTTCTTCTTCAAAGGCAGGAGCGGAAGCCTCCAGTTCTTCATTCAGGGAGTCCAGCAGGTCATCGGCAGTAACTTCCAGCTCTTTTTTGGGAGCCACATTTTCGCGTTTGCGGGGCCTTAGCGTACGCCCCCCGTTTGATGATGCCTTTTTTGGAGCACCGGGCGCTTCTCCGGTAACCGCCTGCTGGTCGAGTATTTTGTAAATCAGCTCCTGCTTGGTGAGTTTCCGGGCATTTTTAATGCCCATCTGTTCGGCAATTTCTTTCAGCTCGGAAAGGAGCCGCACATTTAAATCATCAATAGTATACATGGTTGGGTTAAAAAAATTTCAATGGTTAAAGGTTGTCTGCATCTTTCACTTACAAGTCTGTTCGGCTATTAACTGGCTGCACAGTTTCCGGTTCAGATCGATAACAGTACGATAAGCGGTTGATATATTCAGGCGGGGTATGAATTAACCCGTTTGATGCTGCAAGTATAGACCAAATTTATATACAATCAAATAAACGCTGTAAAATTGTTGCACAAATCGCACCTGGCGCCTCATTACATCCTATTTTTGAACCGTAATCCATCTTTTTATGCTTCAGATTACCTACCTGCGCGAACATCGCCTCAGCGCCCTCGAAGGGCTGAAAAAACGCGGCCTATCCGATGCCGAACAGCTCATTGACCAGGCGCTTGTTCTTGACCAGCAACGCAGGGAAGTGCAGGCCAAAGCCGATGCGCTGCGCGCGCAGAGCAATGCCGAATCCAAAAAAATTGGCGAGCTGATGAAAGCCGGCCAAACAAACCAGGCCAACGACCTGCGCGCAAAAGTAGGTAACCTTAAACACGAGTTGAAAAAACTGGAAGAAGACCTGGCCCGCTGCGAAGAAGAACTGCGCCTGCACCTCTATAAAATTCCCAACATACCCGCACAGGCTGTTCCGGCCGGCCGCAGTGCCGATGATAACCTGAACGTTTACCAGCATGGCTCCATCCCCAACCTGCCCGAAGGCGCCCTGCCCCACTGGGAATTGATTAAGAAGTACGACATCATTGACTTTGAACTGGGCAATAAAATTACCGGAGCGGGATTTCCGGTGTACAAAGGAAAAGGCGCCCGGCTGCAACGCGCCCTGATAAGTTTTTTTCTGGACGAAGCCGAAAAAGCCGGCTACAAGGAAATTATGCCTCCACTGCTGGTTAACGAAGCCAGCGGTTACGGCACCGGCCAGCTGCCCGACAAGGAAGGACAAATGTATTGCGTTACGGCCGACCAGCTGTACCTTATACCCACAGCCGAAGTTCCCATAACCAACCTGTACCGCGATGTAATTTTAAACGAGGCCGACCTGCCCGTAAAAAATGTGGGTTACACACCGTGCTTCCGCCGTGAAGCCGGAAGCTGGGGAGCACACGTACGCGGCCTTAACCGGCTACATCAGTTCGATAAGGTAGAAATTGTTCAAATACGCAAACCCGAAGAATCGTACCAGGCGCTGGACGAAATGTGTGCACACGTACAATCGTTGCTGGAAAAGCTCGAACTACCCTACCGCAAAATGCTGCTCTGCGGCGGAGACATGGGCTTTAATGCCGCCCTTACTTACGACATGGAGGTGTATGCTGCCGCACAACAACGCTGGCTGGAAGTAAGCTCGGTGAGCAATTTCGAAACCTATCAGGCCAACCGCATGAAGTTGCGCTACCGCAGTGCCGAAGGTAAAATTCAGTTGCTCCACACCCTTAACGGCAGCGCCCTGGCCCTGCCCCGAATAGTGGCAGCCCTGCTCGAAAACAACCAGGATGAAAACGGAATCCGCATTCCCGATGTGCTGGTTCCCTATACCGGTTTTAACCGGATTGACTGACTTAATCGAACCCATATTCCTTTTGTCAAATCACTTATGGCTTTGGGTGAAATGCTTTGTAAACTTGTTTCCCGAATAAACCCAAATGAGCATGCGCCTATCCGTTGTAATCCTTTCACTCGCTGTTTTGCTTTCGTGCAACAATCAGCCGGGCGAAAAAATAAATTACCCCGTTACCCTTAAGGTTGACTCAGCCGACACGTACTTCGGCATTACCGTACCCGATCCCTACCGCTGGCTGGAGAATGACACCGCCCGCCAAACAGCCGAATGGGTGGCGCGGCAAAACGAAGTAACCTTTGCCTATCTGAATAACATTCCCTACCGCAATGCCGTTCGCAAACGCCTGGACGAACTGCAGAACTACGAACGCATAGGCGCTCCCGAAAAAAATGGCGATTATTATTACTACTACCGCAACACCGGCCTGCAAAACCATAACGTATGGTATCGTAAAAAAGGCATGGATGGCGAAGAGGAAGTATTTATTGACCCCAACACTTTTTCGGCCGATGGCACCACAGCACTGGCAGGCATGTTTTTCAGTCGCGATGGCTCGCTGGTAACTCTGCTCCTTCAGGAAGGCGGCTCCGACTGGCGCAAAGCCGTTACCCTGCGCACAGCCGATAAATCGGTAGTTGGCGATACACTTAAAGACCTGAAGTTTACCGGCATTGCATGGAAAGGAAATGAAGGCTTCTATTATTCGCGCTACGACAACCCAAAAGGAAACCAGCTCTTTTCAAAGGTTGACTACAACAAGGTGTGCTACCATAAACTGGGAACTCCACAATCCTCCGACCGGGTGGTGTTCGATGGGGGCACCATGCAACCCCAGCGCAGGGCCAGTGCCTTTCTTACGGAAGATGAACGCTACCTTATTATCGCCACCTCGGTTACCACCTCGGGCAACGAACTTTATGCACAGGATTTAACCCAACCCCGCGCAACGCTGGTGCCCGTGGTTAACAATTTTAACAACGACCACGATGTTATTGACAACGATGGCCAGCGCCTCCTCATCCACACCAACCTTAACGCTCCCAACGGCCGGATTGTGGCAGCCGATATCAGCCGGCCTGCTCCCGAAAACTGGAAAGACCTGATTCCCGAGGCCCCCGAGCCCATCCGCAATGTAAGCACTGCCGGAAAGAAAATTTTCGTGTCTTACCTGAAAGATGCCCGCAGTGTTATTAAGCAATACGATTACAACGGCAACCTGGAGCGCGAAATACAATTGCCCGCCATTGGCACTGCCGGTGGCTTTGGCGGCCGCCATACCGATACCGAGGTGTATTATACCTTCACCTCATTTACTTATCCACCTACCATATTCAGGTACAACATTGCCAGCGGCACCTCAACCGAATACGCCCGCCCGAAAATGCCGTTTAATCCCGATGACTACACAACTGAACAGGTGTTCTACACCAGCAAAGACGGCACGCGCGTGCCCATGTTTATTGTGTACAAAAGAGGCCTGGAGCGCAATGGCAAAAATGCCACCTGGTTGTATGGATATGGGGGCTTTAACATTAGCCTTACCCCGTCGTTTTCGGCCTCGCGCATAGTATGGCTGGAAAACGGTGGTGTGTTTGCCCAACCTAACCTGCGCGGAGGTGGCGAATACGGAAAACAATGGCACCTGGCCGGCACGAAGATGAACAAACAAAACGTATTTGACGATTTTATTGCTGCTGCCGAATACCTCATCGCTGAAAAATTTACTTCTTCAAACTACCTGGCCATTGCAGGCGGTTCTAACGGAGGCCTGCTGGTGGGCGCCACCATGACGCAGCGCCCCGACCTGATGAAAGTAGCCCTACCGGCCGTAGGCGTACTCGACATGCTGCGCTATCATAAATTTACCGTTGGCGCAGCCTGGTCCTACGATTACGGCACAGCCGATGAATCGAAGGAAATGTTCGAGTACTTGCTAAAATACTCACCGCTGCACGCCCTGAAGCCGGGCACGGCCTATCCGGCAACTCTTATTACCACTGCCGACCACGATGACCGCGTAGTGCCCGCCCATTCGTTTAAGTTTGCCGCCACCCTGCAGGAATGCCAGGCCGGAAACAACCCGGTGCTTATCCGAATCGAAACAAAATCCGGCCATGGTTCTTCCAATCTCTCCAAAGCCCTCGATGTTACAGCCGACCAGTTTGCGTTTGCCTGGTACAACATGGGCATTTCTCCCTCCGGATTGCAAAATGACCGGTAAGAACATGCGCACAGGCGAGGTCACTATCCGCCACGGCCGCAGGGAAGACCTGCCCCGCGTGCTCGAACTCATAAAAGAACTGGCCGAATACGAGCGGGCCCTCCATGAAGTAACCAACACCGTTGAGCAAATGGAGCAGGATGGTTTTGGTGAACACCCTGTTTATGGCTTGTTTGTTGCCGACCTGAACGGTGAAATTGTAGGCATTTCGTTATTCTACTGGCGCTACTCCACCTGGAAGGGCAAAAGGCTTTATCTGGAAGATATTATTGTTACCGAAGCCTGGCGTGGCAAAGGCATTGGCAAAAAGCTGTTCGACCGCACCATGCAACACGCCCTCGAACAGAACTGCACCGGCATGATGTGGCAGGTGCTGGACTGGAATGAGCCGGCCATACGTTTTTATAAAAAAAACTATAACGCCCGCCTGGACAATGGCTGGATAAACTGCCACCTGGAAAGAGAAGAAATAGAACAGCTGCTAAAACTGTCCGACTCCCTCAAAAGCAAGTAGCATCACACCCCTACTTCCACAATGGCGTGCAGCGGAATACCCAGGCCTCCGTGCACTTCTACATAATTCTCTTCCAGATCGATCAGGTCCGAAACCACTTCTACCACCTCGCCATCGGCCAATTTCACATACAGGCTTATTTCTTCATGTTCGGCATGGGTAAGGGCCGTGGCCGTTTTGAGTCTGTGCTCCCGCTCAAATTGATCTGCCTTGTCCGGCAGCACTTCTTCGGCTGCAAACCGAAGCTGCCTAAGCTCGTTAAGCGATACCTTTCGTGCCTTCATAGTTCAATTGAAAAAGTGTGGAAGCTGCCGGATTCAAACTTCTTCTAAAACCGTTCGAAAAGCCACATGGTTACTAAACCGCTGCCGGTGCTCTTCTATGAGTGCAGGGGCAAAACGCTCCAGATACTCGGACACGCGGTCGAGCGACTCGGCCACATACTGTACACTATACGAGAGCGTACCATCTTCGCTTTCGTGCAAAATTTTAAACAACCGGGCCGATACAAACATTCCGGTGTCCAAAACCCGGGGTATATGCTCCTGCTTCATCCAGGCAACCCATTCGGTTTCGTTTTCTTTATCAATACCTACGGTAACGTTATACACATACATGTTACTTCAGACGCTTGGCTATTTCATCCCAGTTTATCACATTCCACCATGCAGCAACATATTCGTTGCGCTTGTTCTGGTATTTCAGATAATACGCGTGCTCCCACACATCCAGCGCCAGCAAGGGTGTACCTCTTAACTCGCTTACATCCATAAGCGGATTATCCTGATTGGGCGTGGAGCCAATTTTCAGCCGGCCGTTATCGTTCACCAGCCAGGCCCACCCCGAACCAAAGCGCGCCAGGGCCGCTGCGTTAAACTGTTCTTTAAATTTTTCAAACGAGCCAAAAGCCGCATGAAGTGCCTCTGCCACTTTTCCGGTTGGACTGCCCCCGCCTCCAGGTTTCATAACCTGCCAGAAAAAGTTATGATTCCAGGCTCCACCCCCATTGTTTCTGGCTTTGGCCGACAACTTTGAGGAGTGGGCAAAAAACGTAGCTGCATCGGTATAAGCAATGCCCTCAGCCGCAATGGCCTCATTTACATTTTTTACATAGGCGGTATGGTGGCGGCTATAATGTATTTCCATAGTCAGCGCGTCAATATGCGGTTCAAGGGCATCGTAACGGTATGGCAGGGGTAATTGGGTAAATACAAGCGCACCCGCCCGGCTGCCAACCTTGCACGCAGCTTCTGCCAATGTGCTGCTGCCCGCAGCCATGAGCAGTGCAGCTTTAGCCGTGTTTTCAATAAAACTTCTGCGGTTCATGATCTTTTACTTATGGTTTACAGTTGCTGATCTGCTTCTAATTTAACCAAAAATATTTAGCTTGCACAGCCTGTTTCAATGAACTTATGAGCGAGATTTTATACGATGAAATCCCCTCGTTAGACCTGGCGGATTTCGCGGGAGGAAATCCCGAAAAGAAGAAGAAATTTGTTGCCGACCTGGGCGCGGCCTATAACAATATTGGCTTTGTGGCCATTCGCAATCACTATCTGAACAATGAGCTGGCCGAAAAACTGTATGACGTAGTAAAGCGTTTCTTTGCCCTGCCCGATGAAGTAAAGCAGAAATACGAAATCCCCGGCCTGGCCGGCCAGCGCGGTTATGTGGGCAAAGGCAAGGAACACGCCAAGGGCCGCAATACGGGCGATCTGAAGGAATTTTACCACATTGGTCAGGAAGTGGAAGATGACGACCCTATAAAAAACGAATACCCGGCCAATGTGTGGCCGGAAGAACTGCCAGAGTTTAAAGCCATAAGCCTGGAGGTGTTCAGGCAGCTGGAGAAAACAGGTGTGCAGATGCTGCGTGCCATTGCCCTGTATTTGGATTTACCCGAAAATTATTTTGACGACAAGGTACGCCATGGCAACAGCATTCTCCGCCCCATACATTATTACCCCATAACGAATCCGGATGAAGTGCCCCCCGATGCGGTGCGCGCAGCCGAACATGGCGATATTAACCTGATAACCCTGTTAATGGGCGCCAGTGCCGAAGGCCTGCAGGTGTTGCGCAGAGATGGTAAGTGGATTCCCATTACCGCCCTGCCGGAACAGCTGGTGGTAAATGTGGGCGATATGCTTGAGCGGCTCACCAACAAAAAGCTTAAGTCAACCATTCACCGTGTGGTGAACCCACCCCGCGAAAAAATGAATACCCCGCGGTATTCCATACCCTTTTTCATGCACCCGCGCAGCGAAATGAGCCTGGCAGCATTGCCCTCGTGTGTAGATACCGAACATCCCAAGCTGTGGTCCGACATTACGGCAGGCGAATTTCTGGACCAACGCCTGGCCGAAATAGGCTTAAAGAAGTAACGGGCCCTGGCGGCTTATGATTCAGCGCATCCGCTATATCATTTTCCTTCGCGATGTGCTGAAGCTTGCTTTAACATCGTTTGGCGGGCCTCAGGCACATCTGGCTTACTTTCAACGGGTACTCGTAGAACAACGCCAATACCTTACTGCCGATGAGCTGATGGAGCTAAACTCATTGTGCCAGATACTGCCTGGCCCCAGTTCTACCCAAACCCTTACGGCCATAGGCTATAAAATAGGCGGCCCTAACCTGGCCTACCTAACCCTGTTGGTATGGTCGTTGCCTTCGGTGCTGATTATGGCTGCTGCAGGCATTTTCTTATCGGGCATTCAAGAAAAAAACTGGTCGCTGGAGTTTACGCGCTTTATTCAACCCATAGCCGTGGGATTTGTTGGTTACGCTGCCTACTCCATCTGCCTGAAGACCATTCATTCGGCTACAGGAATTATGTTGATGATGGCCTCGGCCGTAGTGTCGTTTTTCATTCAGTCGCCTTTTGCATTTCCTGTTATTTTACTGGTGGCCGGCCTGGTAACCGCCCTGAATTACCGCCGGTATCCGCGGCAGGAAAAGAGGAGGATTGTTGTAAGCTGGTCGAATTTTTTTCTTTGGATAGGCGTGCTTATAGCCGCTGCCCTGTTGGGAGCGCTTACCGGATGGCTGCCCATTAGATTGTTTGAAAACTTTTACCGTAACGGCAGCCTGATTTTCGGTGGTGGGCAGGTACTTATCCCCCTAATGTACACCGAGTTCGTGCAATATGCTCCCAAGCAGTACCTCACCGCCCAGGAGTTCCTTACGGGCTACGCCTTTGCGCAATCGCTGCCCGGGCCTGTTTTTTCGTTTAGTGCCTATATCGGGGCACTGGCCATGCGTGACTATGGCATTGCCGGCGAACTGACCGGGGCGCTGCTTTCGGCTGCAGGAATATTTTTGCCTGGCACCTTTCTTATATTTTTCGTTATCAGGTTTTGGGAAAGCCTTAAAACCTTCCGGGCTGTGCGCGCATCGCTTGAAGGCATTACGGCAGCAAGTACAGGGCTTGTGGTTGCCGCAGCCATTATTTTGTTTCAGCCGCTGCCTAATACCTTTACCTCGGTGGGTTTTGCGGTGGGTATTTTTGCCCTGCTAACTTTTACGCGTATTCCCCACCCGCTCATCATTATAGGGGGTTTATTGCTGGGCCTGGTACTTAAATAAAAAACCCCCGAAACCGGGGGCCAGATTTTTTGCGGTTACTGCAACTTAAACGTTATGGGCACCTGGAAGCGCGAGCGTACCGGTTTACCGCGCTGCTTACCCGGATTCCACGGCGGGCACTTAGACACTACCCGTACCGCTTCTTCATCGCATCCGCCCCCTATGCCTTTTGTTACCTTCACATCCTGTATGGAGCCATCGCGGTTTACCACAAACTCAAGATACACTCTTCCCTCAATGCCCATTCTGCGGGCCTGTGCGGGATATTTCATGTTTTCGGCCACATATTTGTAAAAGGCCTGAAAGCCTCCTTTGGGAGAAGCCGGCTCTTCCACTACCAGAAATATCTGGTCAGGATCTTCTTTTTCTACCTCTACTTCCTGAATTTGAATTTCTTCCACTTTGGTGTCAGTGGTTACCTCAACGTCAAATTCAACCTTAATTTCCTCCTTTATCTCTTCTTCATCAGGCACCTCAATAATCTGGGGCTGCTGAATTTTGGGCGGTGGCGGAGGAGGTTGTTCGGTGGGTGGAATTTCAAGAATTTCTTCCACTGTGTTGGTGCTCTTGGCCAGGTTTTTCAAATCGGTGTCATCAACCGATTTCCACTCAAATGCCGTGATAACAATGGCCAAAGTAACTACAAGGCCAATGTTAAAAAACAACCACGATTTGTTGGTCAGGTCGGCCTTTTCGGTTTTTTTCGGTTCCATAATCCTGTTTTTACCTCTTAGAACCCCAAATATAGGCAAAGGTCACATTCCGGATAAAAAAAATTGGTTTATTTACGTGTACCGTAAAATATGGTGATGTACAGGGTAGGGTACACCGAATATTGTTTGGCCCTGGGTATCATTTCAATTTTACGGGTATAAGCGTCTATCAGAAATCCAGCTTCAAAGCCGGCAACCGAGCTTTTTATGTCGCCCATTTCAAAATTCAGGCCGGCTTTCAGGTTGGCGCCCGGCACCAGGCGGCTTTCGCCAAGGCCTTCAAATAACCGTCCGGTACCCCAGATGGCGTCTATGGGTATATTCAGGTTGTATTGCGACCGTAGGGTTAGAAAGCTGGAATTATCCAGCGAATATTCAACGTAATAAGGGGCCACGATGCCCAGGCTGGGTCCGAGGGCTGCTACAGCCTTTACTTCTACGCCCTGATGGGGAGCTTTTTTGAAAAGAATAAGGTCTCGGCCGTACTGAAGGCGGAGCGCATATAAATAATTGCTTTTTCCGAAAATAAAGAAATTGCCTGTATAGAAAGAGTTGGTGCGGAGTTCCTGCGGGTGTTTAACGTTCATGAGTTCCAGTCCAAAGGTTTCCAGCAGGCGGTCGGACCGCTTGCGGGCGCCTTTCAGGATAAGCCCGCCAATTAATCCACCAGAGGTGTTTTTGTTTATCCCCCAGACAAATTCTGTCTGGTACTCATAGCTGTCCTGTGTTTGCCCGTAAGCGCCCCTTAACCCCAGGGCCAGACAAAACACCGCACAAAGTACGCTGGTTAGTGCGTTCATATTTCAAAGATGGTAAATTTAACCGCTATTTTAATAACACTGAAAATCAGGATTTGATTTTATGACCACGCTTACAGCCGTTTATCAGGGAGGGCTGCGCACCAATCTGCACCATACCCGTTCAGGACAGGCTTTTGTTACCGATGCCCCTCCCGATAACCAGGGTAAGGGCGAAGCCTTTAGCCCAACCGATTTGGTGTGCGGGGCACTGGCCTCGTGTATGCTCACCACCATGGGCATTGTGGCCGCCCGCGAAGGTGTGAACATGACTGGCATGAAAGCCGAAGTTGTAAAAACCATGAGCGCCAACCCCCGAAAAATTGCAGAAATACAGGTTAAGCTTTTTCACCCGGCCTTGCAGGCTACAAACGAGCAAAAACAAAAACTTAAACAGGCAGCGCTTACCTGCCCGGTTGCTCTAAGCCTGCACGAGTCGGTTAAACAAACCGTTACCTTTAATTTCTGACCGTTAATCGTACCAAAGGCCTATCTCCCGCTTGTCGAATCGCGGTTTACGCACGCGTTCCTTCAGGTGGTTGGGTTGGGTCTCTTCTTTTCTGAATGTTTTGTCCCACCAAAGTTTGAGTGAGGTAAGCAAATCCTTTTCTTCTTTGACATTGTTTTTATTGATTTTTACAAACCGGGCATCGGGATGCAGTTCTTTTTTGCCAAAAAATTCAAATTTCCGCATGCGGATATTGCCCTGATAGTCGGCTAACCGACCAAAAGCTTTTCCCGGCTCCCGAACTTCCAAAGCTGCCCTGGCGCTTGAGGGATTGTGGCGATAGTCCCACTCGCGCTTCATAGCTTTGTTGAATTCGCTTGCCTTTACCGCCATGCGGCCGGGTGCTATACCCGGAAGTGCCTCCTTTACCGCATTTTCTTTGTCAGCGTAATGCTGCTGCCTGAGGCGCACCTGCAAACCCTGCACTGCGTAGGTGGTTTTATCGGGTCGCTGCTTTTTAATGGCATCCTCTGCCTGGTTGGGGTTTTTAATGTAGTTTCGCTTGAAACGTGCCAGGCGCGTAAAGCCGGTAAACTCTTCGCCCTGGTCGCGCATATCGGGGCGAAGGTCGAATAGGTGATAGTTGCCTGTAAACCGGGATATTGATTTGTCGTATTCCTTTTTTTGCACTTTCTGATTGCCGGAATACCGTGCGGCCCGGGCGGCCGACTCATCAGGCGTGCGCACGGGTATGGGTTGCTGATTATTGTTCCACAGCCTGCCGCTCACACTACCCCCTCCCTTTTTGGGGCGCCGGGCTTTTAAAGCACCCGTGTATTCTTCTCCCTGGTCGCGCAATGAGGGCTTTAAATCGAACAAGCGGTATTTTCCAGGAAAGTTGCCGGGCATTTCTACCGGTATTTTGCCCTGTATAGGTTGCTGGTTGTTGTTCCACAACTGCCCGCTTATGCTGCCTCCGCCTTTCTGCGGCTTGCGTGCTTTTATGGCCCCGGCATAACCCTCGCCCTGATCTGAAAAGGCTTTACGGCCCCGTATGTTCCCCGACCAGGTGTCTATCCTCCGTGCCCCTATGCCCGGTGTTTTACCCGGCACCGGCTGACCCCTGTTGTTCCACAACTGCCCGCTTACGCTGCCTCCGCCCTTCTGCGGCCTGCGTGCTTTTATGGCCCCGGCATAACCCTCGCCCTGATCTGAAAAGGCTTTACGGCCCCGTATGTTCCCCGACCAGGTGTCTATCCTCCGTGCCCCTATGCCCGGTGTTTTGCCCGGCACCGGCTGACCCCGGTTGTTCCACAACTGCCCGCTTACGCTGCCCCCGCCTTTCTGCGGCTTGCGCGCTTTGAAAATTCCGGCAAACCCAAGGCCCTGCTCGCCAAATCCCCTCCGCACCCGCATGCTCCCGCTCCAATTATCAATTCCCTTTGCACCCATGCCGGGTGCACGCGGAGGCAAGGGCGAAGTATAAACCCGCTTTTCAGAGCGGGTAGCGGTTTTATATCCACCTCCGGGAATCTTTCCACGATATGGCTGGTCGCCCCGGGCTCTGACCTGGGGTGGCATATTTACCGGGCGGCCGACTTGTTCCATTGTCCGCTTGCTTGAAAAATTTCTTCCCCGTATTCTTCTTCCGGCTATATCACCTTGCCAGGCACGGGCCGACCGTGTGGCCGAAACATAGCCCCCACTTGCCGGTCCTTTGTAGGGGCGGTCGCCTAACCGTTTTCGACCATAATACGGAGTGGTAGAGGGCTTTACTAAGCCCGGTCTGGCGATCTCGTAGTTTTTGGTTCGAAGCCTGCGACCGGAAATATCGCCCACATAGGCGCGTTCACCCTTCTGTTTGCGGTTCCAGAAGCCGGCGTAAGGGTTTATGCTTTTGCGCGCTATGTAAGCCCTGGAGGCCGAGGTGGGTACCACACGCTTTTTTCTACCCGGAGGCTTGTCCAGGCTTGCAGAAGACAGGTTGCGTGCAATTATGGTTTGATTGGGATAAACACGCTGTGTTACCCGGCCAGGTGAACGTGATGGATTGTGAACATAACGTCCGGTTTGCGGGTATACATTTCGGGTACGGCCCGTAGCCGAACGTACTGTTATACGCGAAGCCTTTACCGCACGCCAACGTTGCTGTGCATCGGCAGGGCGAGCCGAAGGGTTATGAACAAAGCGACCGCGTTGCGGATACACATTGCGTGTTTGCCCGGTGGCCGTACGTACTGATATGCGGTTGCCCGCTGCATTGCCGATCCAGGCTTTTTCCTCAGCGAGTTGCTTTCTGCGATAACCGGCACCCACTCTGCCTGAAGGCATGGCGGAACGTGAACGCACAGCAGGCGATTTGCGGGATGGGAATATGCGCCGGGTAAGGTTCTTTAACTTTTCTCCTGCACCCTTACCTGACGTGATTCGTGTTTCGCGGGGCTGGCGCACCGGCTGGTCGCCTTTGGTGTTTTGCGCCTGTGCCGGTGCCAGGCAAAGCAGGGTAATTGCCAGGCCCCAGCATGCCAGGTTAAGCAAAAAACGATATGAATGCAGATTCAGCACTTTGCTGCAAGTAAACAGCTAATATAGCAATTTCCCGCTGGGGTTGTCTGTATTGCCCTTGGGCATCAAAACGCCAAAAGCTTTTCTATTGCATAACGAATACGTCCTTTTGGCAAAAAATTTTGTTCCAGCGTAGGAGCAAAAGGCACGGGGGTGTCCAAAGCGGCCACCCGCATAACCGGAGCATCGAGGTGTGTAAAGCAGTGCTCGCCAATCCAGGCCCCTATTTCGGCACCTATTCCCCCGGTAAGTGTATCTTCATGCAGAATGAGCACCCGGTTTGTTTTACGTACGGTTTCGGCCACGGCTTCTTTATCCCAGGGCAACAGGGTGCGCAGGTCTAGTACATCGGCCGATATTCCGGGCATGGTGTTTAATATTTCCAGGGCCCAGTGTACGCCCAGTCCGTAGTTAATAACAGAACAATCGGTTCCTTCGCGTACCCAGCAGGCTTTGCCAATGGGCAGGGTGTAATAGGCATCGGGCACAGGGCCGCGCACCGAGCGGTACAAAAATTTGTGCTCAAAATACATTACGGGGTTTGGGTCTTCGAACGAAGCACACAACAACCCCTTGGCATCGTAAGGGAATGCCGGATAAACGATTTTAAGCCCCGGGGTATGAAAAAACCAGGCTTCATTGCTTTGTGAGTGGAAAGGGCCTGCGGCTGTACCGGCTCCGGTGGGCATGCGTACCACCACATCGGCACATTGCCCCCAGCGCCAGTGTACCTTGGCCAGGTTGTTGACTATCTGCGTCATTCCTTCGGATACAAAATCGGCAAACTGCATCTCTACCATGGCCTTCATGCCTTTGATTGACAGCCCCAGGGCGGCACCGAGAATAGCCGATTCACACAGGGGCGTGTTGCGCACCCGTTCTTTCCCGAACTGTTGAACAAAGCCCTCAGTAATTTTAAAGACGCCTCCATATTCGGCAATGTCCTGTCCCATAAGCACCAGGTTAGGATGTCGCTCCATGCTTTGCCTGAGGCCTTCACTGATGGCATCGACAAAACGCTTTTCCGGGTGCTGGCCTTCCGGCGGCTGCACTTCTGCCGGAATATGGGGGGCATATACATCAGCAAGTTCCTGATTGGTATCGGGTTTGGGATAGCTTTCAGCGAAAGCGATTTTAAGTGCTGCTTCTATTTCTTTTTTTATTGAGGTTTTTATTTTGTCAATATCTTTTTCAGTCAACACTCCTTCCCGCAGCAGGTATTTTTCATAATTTTCTACCGGATCCTTCCTTCCCCATTCTTCTAACATGGCTTTAGGCACATACTTTGTGCCCGATGCTTCCTCGTGGCCGCGCATGCGAAAGGTAATGCACTCCAGCAGTACCGGGCGGGGTTTTTTGCGCATCGAGGCGGCCAGGGTGCTAACCGTGGTATACACTTCAAGAATATTGTTGCCGTCAACCCGAAAGCCTTCAATGCCGTAACCAACAGCTTTGTCTGTAAAACTTTTGCACCGGAACTGTTCGTGCACCGGCGTTGACAGGCCATAGCCATTGTTTTCAATTACAAAAATTACGGGCAAATCCCATACGGCAGCTACGTTTACCGCTTCGTGGAAGTCGCCCTCGCTGGTTCCGCCATCGCCATTGAATACCGCGGTAACTTTTTTCTCCCGTCTTAGCAGCGAGGCCAGGGCAATGCCATCGGCTACGCCATTCTGCGGACCCAGATGCGAAATCATACCCACGATGTGGTGCTCTTTTGATCCAAAATGAAAAGAGCGGTCACGGCCTTTTGTATAGCCTCGCAAAGTACCCTGCCACTGGGCAAACAGGCGTTCTAACGGCAGGTTGCGCGATGTAAATACGCCCAGGTTGCGATGCATGGGCAGTATATACTCGTCAGGCTCCAAAGCCTCGGTTACGCCAACAGCAATGGCTTCCTGTCCTATGCCGCTAAACCATTTGCTTATTTTGTTCTGCCGCAGCAAAATGAGCATTTTCTCTTCAATAAGCCGGGGCCTTACCAGTGCCCGGTACAGGTGTCGCAGCTGCTCGTCCGAAAGGGAATTGCGTTGAAAATTCATGCGGCCAAATTTACGTGGAAGGATCATTCCCAAACCGTATCCATCTGTATTTTGTTTACTGTGCTGTTGTTTAAGTATCTTCAGGCCCGAATATGATTTCCTTTTCTGAGTTTACGCTGGATAATGGACTGCGCGTTATTGTGCACGAAGATCCCAACGTTGAGATTGCCGTTCTGAACATCCTCTACAACGTTGGTGCCCGCGATGAGCATCCGGACAAAACCGGATTTGCTCACCTGTTTGAACACCTCATGTTTGGTGGTTCGGTTAATATCCCCAACTACGATGAGCCCCTTCAGCTGGCCGGTGGCGAAAACAATGCGTTTACCAACAACGATATTACCAACTACTATGTAGTACTGCCTGCCTCAAATATTGAAACGGGCTTCTGGCTGGAAAGCGACCGTATGCTGGGGCTTTCGTTCGACCCCAGGGTGCTGGAAGTGCAGCAAAAGGTGGTGGTCGAAGAATTTAAACAGCGTTATCTGAATCAACCTTACGGTGATGCCTGGCTTAAATTCAGGCCACTGGCCTACCGCGTACACCCCTACCAGTGGGCTACCATTGGTAAAGATCCATCGCACATCGAAAACGCTACCATGGACGATGTGCGGTCGTTTTTCTACACCCATTACATACCCAACAATGCCGTGCTGGTAGTAGCCGGAAAGGTTACCGTTAGCCAGGCCCGCAAGCTTGCCGAAGAATGGTTCGGACCTATTGAACCCCGCCCCCGGAAGCCCAGGTTGCTTCCGGCTGAGCCAAAGCAAAGCGAAAAGCGCTTTTTGCGTGTAGAAGCCTCGGTCCCTGCTAACGCCCTTTACATGGCATGGCACATGCCCGGACGTTTCGATGGCAAATATTATGCTGCTGATCTGCTGAGCGACATTCTGGGGAGGGGCGATTCGAGCCGGCTGTACACAAAGCTCGTTAAAGAAAAAGAGATATTTACCACGGTTTCGTGTTATGTAACCGGTTCAATTGACCCGGGTTTGCTGGTGGTAACCGGAAGATTAAACCCCGGCATTACACCCGCACAGGCCGAGGCCGAGGTAACGAAAATCATTAGCCACCTGCTGCAAAAGGGTGTTGATGAACGCGAGCTGACCAAAGTAAAAAATCAGGTGCGCATGTCGCTCGAATTTGAGGAGGTAGAGGTGCTGAACCGCGCCATATCGCTTGCATTCTTCAGCCTGTCGGGTAATACCGGTTTGGTAAACCTGGAGCGCGGGTACTATCAGGAGGTTTCGGTGCAGCAGCTTATGGACACGGCCCGCGAAATACTGCAGGAAAGCAACTGTTCGGTTATGCATTATTGTTCAACCGTTGCCGCATGAACATCCGCATTGGATTTGGTTTTGATGTCCACCCGTTACAAGACAACCACCCTTTCTTTCTGGGCGGCATCCGGCTACCATCTGAAAAAGGTGCAACCGGGCATTCGGATGCCGATGTGCTGATCCACGCATTGTGTGATGCACTGCTTGGAGCCGCCGGCTTGCGAGACATAGGCTTTCACTTTCCCAACACCGACCCGCAATGGAAAGGAAAAGACAGCAAGCACTTTCTGCAGGAAGTGGTGCGGATGCTGGAAGAGAAAAACTGGAAGGTGATAAATGTTGATTGCACCGTTTGTCTGGAAAAACCCAAAATCAACGCATATATTCCTGCCATGCAAGGCGTACTGGCCGGACTGCTGAAGGTAGGGCAGGATGCCGTTTCAATAAAGGCAACCACCAACGAAAGGCTCGGCTATGTTGGCCGCGAAGAAGGCGTAACCGCCTATGCTGTGTGCCTTATACAACACCGGGAGTTATGAATGTTCAAACCCTGGTTACTGATGATGGCAGTCACACCCTATACGTGGCAGAGCTGGATGAAACGTACCATTCCCGTCACGGAGCCCGACAGGAATCGCTGCATGTTTTTATTCAAAACGGACTGGAGCCGGTGCTGCTTCAAAGCGAAGGCGTTGTCCGGGTACTGGAAGTAGGCTTTGGAACCGGCCTTAACGCCTGGTTAACCTTCTGCCTCGCCAACGAACGAAAACGCCAGATACAGTACAAAGCCATCGAGGCCTTTCCGCTACCCGAAGCAGTTTGGAGCCGTTTGAACTACGCAGCACCGCACGAAGCAGAAGCCTTTGCGCAATTGCACCGCTGCAACTGGAACCAACCTCATTACATAAATCCATGGTTTGAACTTGAAAAGATTGCAACTGCGCTTCAGGATGCCCAACTGCCGGCCGCATTTTTTGATGTCGTTTATTTCGATGCCTTTGCCCCGCTAAAACAACCTGAATTGTGGACCAGCGACATGCTGGCTAAAACCACTCAGGCCATGCGCCAGGGGGGTGTATGGGTAACCTATTCGGCCCGGGGCGAGGTGCGCAGAAACCTGGAGCAACTGGGTCTTAAAGTTGAACGATTAACGGGTCCGCCGGGCAAAAAACATATGCTGCGGGCCTTTCGTATCTGAATGTCCCAACTTTGAGGCCTGTGGTTTAAAAAGAATAAAATGCATCGGGTGTAACACACGCGCTAAGGGGCGCATCGGCAGGGGTAACGGGCACATGGGGCAATGGCGCGAAAAAGCTTAACCCTATTCGCGGTGTTTCGGGCCGGCAACTTTTAAGAAAACGGTCGTAATACCCTTTGCCGTAACCTATCCGGTTACCTTTTTCATCAAAAGCCAGCAAAGGTACCAGCACCAGATCGACAGCGGCTGCTGGCACGGTGGTGCCGGTATGCGGTTCGGGTATATTCCAGGTGTTTGTTGCAATCTGCAAGGGGTCTTCAAGTATTACATGTTCCAGATTGGTGTTGCTAATACGCGGTGCGGCTATTTGAATATGCGGATATTCCCTGCGCAAACGGTCAATGATAGGCCAGGTGTCGGGTTCGTTCTTTCCGGGTATAGGAAGATAGGTGTGAAGCAAGCTTACGCGGGATAGATTAACCGAAACAAAAAACCGGTTGCAAATCATTTGGCTTAGCTGCTGGCAGACTGCCGGTCCGAGCGCTTTTCTTTTTTGTAAATAAGCCGTTCTGATTTCCGCCTTAGTCATGAATCAGGCAAATGTTGAACCGTAAATCGAACGGTTTGAAAAACTGCACCAGCTGGTGTATAAGCTCGGGGTTTCCGGCGGTAAAGGATAGCAGGTTTTCGGTACGCTCCTGCAGGGCACCACCAGGAAAAAGGCTTTCCTTAAGCGCTGTGATTTGTCTTATTCTGTCGGCCTGTTTGCGTTTTTCGGCCCGCAGCATTTTAAGTTCAATTTTTTCTAGGCTTTTCAACATGCGCGTGGTTTCCGCTTCTACCATTCGGGTAAGCGAGGCATCGATGTGCCGGGCATTTTGGCGCACCTGTTCCAGTTGCTGGCGTATGGCCTCCTTCTGGCCGTTAAGCCTTATCTGTTCCGGCGCATGTCTTAGCGTTACTTCGTTTATCAATTCAGGCAAGGGCTTGAAGAGATCTTCGGATGAGAGGCCGGTTTTTTGCCATTTGCGGTACAGGCTTTGGGTTACCAGCAGGGCGAAGTTGCGGGGCAGCAGCGCCGGCATGGGAATGCCCCAATGCGCAAACAGGCTTTTTAACTGGAGCCAGTATGCCATTTCGGCCGGTCCGCCCACGTAGGCCAGGTTGGGCAGCACACATTCCTGATAAAGCGGCCGAAGAATGACGTTGGGGCTTAATTTTTCCGGGTTCTTTTCCAGCAGGTCGTCCAGCTGAGCGCTTGTAAATTTTATGGGGGTATCGGTAACGCAATACGTTTCGCCCTGTTGTTCAATGCGGGCGCGCAGGCCGTTGTCAAGGTAAAACAGGTTTACAGGCCGCACAAACACCTGGGGCTTATGTCCCAGCCCGGCCAGCGCTTCATTGGTGGCTGTTACCAGCCGGTGTGCCGAATGGTTAAACAAATCATCCCGCATAACGGCTGTGAACTCATGTTTTAGTTCAGCTTCGTCTCCATCAACCACCAGCAGGCCGTATTCACCAAACAAGGCGTTTACATAATACCGCACCGCATCGGCAAGTTTGCCGTGTCGGGTATAGGCTTCGCGAAAAACGCGTACATCGGCCGGTATGTTGTTCAATAGCTCATCCAGGCCCTGTGTGGAGAAACGGCCCACTGCTCCCTGCTGGGGCGTTTTCCAGGTGTAGGTTTTGCCGGCAATACGCACGGACCGGATTTCGTCCACATCGTGGTCTTCGGAGGCCATCCAGTAAACCGGAACAAACCTGAAGGCCGGGTACTGCTCCTGCAGTTCTTTACACGCATTGATGGTGGTTATGATTTTGTAAATAAAATACAACGGTCCGGTTAAAATGTTAAGCTGATGCCCGGTGGTTACCGTAAAGGTTTCCGGCCGAAGCAACGCTTCCATATTTTGCTGTACAGGCTGTGGTATGTTGAGCGATGCATATTGCCGTTGAAGTACGCGGTGCAGTACAATGCGGGCATTGTTGCCAAAGTGGGCCTGCTTTTGGGCTATTTGCTTTTCAAACGCAGCGGGTTCGGGATAGTGATTATAAAAGGGCCTGAGTTCTTCCTGCCTGTTTACATAGTTGATGAAAACAGCCGAAAAGGCGCGGGTTGCTTCGAACGGCAGGCGGTGTGATATGATACCTTGCATGAGTTGAAAATATAGGGCAAGTAACGGTATTCGGGGGCAAAGCGTTAATGAAATTACACCACTGTGGCAAAGAGATCAAATTCGGTGGCATCGGTAATTTTTACTGTCGTAAAATCGCCAATGCGCAGGTAGTTATCCGGGCTCTCCACGAGTACTTCATTATCCACTTCAGGAGAATCGAACTCGGTGCGGCCTACATACCAGGCGCCTTCTTTCCGGTCGATAAGCACCTTAAGGGTTTGGTCTACCTTCTGCCGGTTAAGCTCGCCCGATATGCGTTCCTGCAGGGCCATTACTGCGTCGGCCCGCTGTTGCTTTATTTCGGGGGGCACATCATCGTTCATGGTAAATGAGTGGGTGTTCTCTTCGTGCGAATAGGTAAACACGCCAAGCCGTTCGAAGCGCTGTGCTTCAACAAATTCCATCATCTCATTAAAATCGGCTTCGGTTTCACCGGGGTGACCGGTAATGAGGGTAGTGCGAATGGCAATGCCGGGCACCTTTTCGCGAATGGTTTGAAGCAGGGCTTCGGTTTTTTCGCGGGTTATTCCCCGGCGCATAAGCTGAAGCATGCGCGTGGAGGCGTGCTGCAGCGGAATGTCCAGATACCTGCAGATATTGGACCGCGAAGCCATTACATCCAGCACATCGGTGGGAAAGCCCGAAGGAAAGGCATAGTGCAGGCGAATCCAGGCGATGCCTTCTACATCGGCCAGGCGGTTGAGCAGATCGGCCAGAGCCCGTTTTTTATACAGGTCGAGACCGTAATAGGTTGAATCCTGTGCAATGAGCAAAAGTTCTCTGGTGCCCTGCCGCGCCAGGTTTTGCGCTTCTTTTACCAGCTCTTCCATCGGCCGGGAAATGTGGCGGCCGCGCATAAGGGGTATGGCACAAAACGAACAGGGGCGGTCGCACCCTTCGGAAATTTTAAGATAGGCATAATGGGCCGGACTGGTAAGAATGCGTTCGCCCACCAGTTCCTGTTTGTAATCGGCTTTGAACTGTTTGAGCAGGCGTGCCAGGTCGCGGGTACCAAACCAGGCATCTACCTCGGGGATTTCTTTTTCCAGGTCATCTTTGTAACGCTGCGACAGGCAGCCGGTAACATATACCTTATCGACCAGGCCTTCCTGTTTGGCATCCACATACCGCAGAATGGTATCGACAGATTCCTGTTTGGCATTGTCAATAAAACCACAGGTGTTAATAATCACCACACGGGCATCATCGCGTACCGATTCGTGTTCGGCTGCAATGCCGTTGCCGCGCAACTGGGTAAGCAATACTTCGCTGTCGACTACGTTTTTCGAACATCCCAGCGTAACTATGTTTACCTTTACCTTTTTGTTGCCTTTGGTTTTCACGGGCTGCAAAGTTAAAAATAAACCATCTACCTGCCGTTCAAGTTCTATATTTACGCCATGCGGTGGATTTTAGCTTCGGTTATGCTGTTTGGCAGTTGCTTAGACAAACCCGACTGCATTAGTCAGGCCGGCAACACCCTGCAAATAGCGTTTAAAAAAATGGTAAACAATTCACCCCGGGCCGATACGGTGGTGTTCTACTACATTTCGGCCACAGGGGCCGACAGTCTATTTTACAGACAACAGCCCGTTGATTTGGCCGACACGCTACGGGGCACACCAACCACAGTTACCCTAAACCCTTTTGCCGATAGTACCGAGTTTATTTTTCATTTTCCGTTTGAAGAAAAGATTCTGCGGGTGCGCTACCGGCGCAGCTTTAGATTTATTAATGAAAGTTGCTTTAGCGAAGTAAGCATTGACAATCTGCAGATTGCTTTTACTGATTTCGACTCGGTGCGGGTGGTGCAGCCTGCTTTGTTTAAAAACCTTACCGTAAATATTGAGGTGTTTCGCTAGTTATATTGCCCTGTTGCTTCCTGTATTGCTGGCCGCCCAGCCGGCTGATACGGTTAAGCGCAGTTTCAGGCCTACCGGGTTACGGCTGGGAGCCGACCTGGTGGCACCCGTGTATGCTTTTGCCGATAGTCGTTATGGCGGTTATGAGCTAAATGCCGATGTGGATTTTTACCGATATTATCTTACTGTTGACGCGGGCCGCTGGCAACGGCAGTTTACCGGCACCGACAGCAGATACGAAAACTCGGGTAATTATTTACGCGCCGGAATAGATGTAAACTTTCTGAAAAACGACCCTGATAACAACATGCTGTTTTTTGGTTTTCGGTATGCCCGGAGTCGTTTTAATGAAAGTGTTGAGCGCACTGCCACCGACCCGGTTTGGGGTACGCGAACCGAAGTACAAACAGCCGAGGGGCGCAGGGCGGGGTGGCTTGAAATAACGGGAGGTTTGCGGGTAAAAATGTACAAATTTATATGGATGGGCTACACGGCACGTTACAAATTTGCGTTGCACTCAAAAAGTACATCAGGTCCGGCAATGTATGATGTACCCGGTTATGGCAGTACATTTAAACCGGTAACCTGGGGCTTTAATTACCTTATTCTATTCAGGCTTCCGTTGCGCTGACTTGAGCGGTAGGGTCAATGCCATCGGGTGCAGGGAGCAGCAAGGTAAATTCTGTTCCTTTTCCCGGCTCGCTTTTTACCTCTATGGTAGCATTATTTAACCTTAAAAACTCGTAACTCAACATCAGGCCAAGTCCGGTCCCTTTTTCACCTGCCGTTCCGGGTGTGCTGATTTTTTTATCTCCCGAACGAAACAACAATGGTATATTTTCCGGGGGTATTCCCACGCCCGTGTCGCCTATGGTTAATTGAATTTTTTTTCCTGCCTCTCTTTTAACGGCCTCCACCTTTACAGCTCCGCCGGGCGGGGTAAATTTTATGGCGTTATTTATCAGATTGCGGACTGCAAAGGCCACCTGGTTCCTGTCGGCATAAACAATAAGGTCGTCATCTATCAAACAGCTAACGGAAATGTTTTTTGCATGGGCTACATGCTTGTACACAGAGCAGGAGTTGGATACGAGCTCTTTAAGTGCCAGTTTTTCCGGCTTGCGGTAATAACTACCCATTTGAACGCGCGCCCACGTTAACAGGTTGTCGGTGAGTTGTGTGGTATTGGTAAGCCGGTCTTCGAGTTGATGAATCATTTGCAGCAGCTCTTCCCGGCTCAGTTTAAGGCCATGGTCTTTTATAAGCTTCAGAAATCCGCTTAGCGAATTAAGCGGACTGCGGAGGTCATGTGAAACGATACTGAAAAATCGGTCTTTGGTAGCATTCAGTTCTTCCAGCTTACGTTTTTGCTCTTCAATAATTTTAAGCTGATGACTAAGCATGGTTTGCAACTGCATTATCCGCTTAACAGCAATAAGTATAACAAACACTGAAACTGAAATGATGATCAGTATAAAATACAGAACTTTTATCTGCCTTTTTTGCTGCTGACTGGTTTTGGCTAAAACCTGGTTTTGCTTGTTCAGCTGATACACATTTGCCGCGGTTTGTAAAAGGTTTTGCCAGTCGGTTAAACGGTTAGAACGAATGGAATCGGTAACCTGGCGGTATTGCTCCATATATTCCGTTGCCTGTTGCGGATTCGTTGCTGCAGTTGCTTTTGCCAGCTGGTAATAGGCCTCCTGAAGAAATGAATATTGTTTGTGTTTGCGGCAAAACACGGCTGCGGTATGCAGCTGGGTTATCTGTTTTTCTGGTTGCGCCCTTAACCGGTATATTTCGGCCAGGTTTAAGAGTGCAGTGGCTGTTGCTTCCTTTTGGGAATAAGAACCGAGATCATTAGAAAGTTTAAGTACCTGGTTAAGGTAAAATTCGGATGAGTCGTAGTTTTGTTTGTTGAGGTAAATTAAACCCATAACCTTGTAGCACGATGACAGCACGGGATAATTTTTAATTTCCCGGTTAATGCGCATGGCCTGTCGGGTTAGTAGCAAGGCGCTGTCGAGGTTACCGGAGTTATAGTAACTTTCGCCCAGATTATGGGCACTTACACCAATGCGTTCTTTGATGTTTAGTTTGCTGAACAGCCGATAGGCTTTTCGATGATACTCCACTTCTTTTTGCTGCTGCCGGAGCCGGCGGTAAGTATGCCCCAGCGAAATATAGCAGTTTCCCAGCCCTGCCGAATCGTTGACGCGGGTAAATATGTCCAAAGCCCGCTGCAGGTAATCCATACTTATGGCAAAACTCTCGCTATAGGAATAAACATTCGCAAGGTTGCGATAAGCATCAGCCAGTTGAGATGAGTCGGCCAGTTTTGCGGCAAGTTCTAATGCTTTGTTTGCATATTGCAGCGACCGGGTGGGGTTAATGTAGGTTAGACTTCGGCTAAGTACATTAAGCAGGTACAGGCTGTCGGATGGAGTGAGATTACCGGTTTGCAGGCGCTGCTCGAGGGTATCTACGGATTGAGCACTGATTTGAAAAAAGCAGAATAACAGTAGAGGCCATATCGCACTTCTCCTATTCATTGATCTTTCGGCTTTTTGGCTAATGCATGACCAATTACCAAAAAGGCTTCTGCGAGCTATCAATATTACAAAAAAATTAAAGAAAGCCAACGCTCTGGCGGGTGCGGCCTGTTTAGAGTAATCGGTTTACCAGCTCATCTACGCTAATGCCCTCGGCTTCGGCCTTAAAATTTCGCACCAGCCTATGGCGCAGCACGGGCAGGGCAACAGCCTGTACATCTTCCACATCGGGGGAATATTTTCCACTAAGCAGGGCGTTGCATTTGGCTCCAAGTATCAGGTATTGTGATGCGCGTGGCCCTGCACCCCACTCCAGGTATTCGGTAGCCAGTGCAGCGGCTCCCGGAGTGCCCGGCCGTGTTTGCGACACCAATTTTACTGCATACTCAATTACATTGTCGGGTACGGGCACCCGGCGCACCAGGTGCTGAAAAGTTTCAATATCATCGGCATCGAGCAGCTTGTTTATAGCACGGGGTTCATCGGTTGTGGTGTTTTTTACCACTTCAACCTCTTCGTTAAATTCCGGGTAGGTGAGGCGGATATTAAACATAAAGCGATCGAGCTGAGCTTCGGGCAGGGGGTAAGTTCCTTCCTGTTCAATAGGGTTTTGGGTTGCCAGCACAAAGAACGGACGGGGCAGATCGTGGCGGACGCCTCCCACGGTTACGGCATATTCCTGCATGGCTTCCAGCAGGGCGGCCTGGGTTTTAGGGGGTGTGCGGTTTATTTCATCAGCCAGCACAATGTGGGCAAAAACAGGGCCTTTCACAAAGCGCAGGTTGCGTTCTTTGTCGAGCGTTTCGGCACCTAAAATATCCGAAGGCATCAGGTCGGGAGTAAACTGTATGCGTTTAAACTGCAGGTCGAGCGACCGTGAGATGGTTTGTATTAACAGGGTTTTTGCTAACCCGGGTACACCTACCAGCAGGCTGTGGCCATGGCAAAAAATGCCGGTAAGCACCAGGCGTATTACTTCGTGCTGGCCAATAATAATGCGACCTATTTCGGCCTTTAACTGTTGGTACACATGGGCCAGCGCATCGGCTGCTTCTATATCGTTAGCAAATTTCTTCATATTTGTTTTTCGCCAAACATAACAATATGGGGCACATGGCCGGCAGGTTTTACACCAGTGCGTTAATCATCCAGAATACCGCAGTAGTTATATGCCGGGTCAATGCTTATGTACACATCTTTGCGCGCCCGGTCAAACCATTTTTCAAGGGCCTTTAGCTGTTTTTCGTTTAATGCAGCAGCACGTATCCGCTCCCAGTCTTTTTGCAAATCGGCCAGGTGGGGGGGTATTCGGTTTTTGTAGTAAAGAATGCGAACGGCATCTTTGCCGTCATCGGTTCGGTATACCAGCGGGCGGGATATGGTTCCGGTTTTCATGGTGTCGATGGCAAAGTAAACGCCGGGATCGAGTTCATCAACCGGCACAAGTAGGGCACCCTCTTTATCGGTAAAAAATCCTCCATTGCTTTTGGTGTTTATATCGTCAGAATATTCGCGGGCTGCTTTTTGAAAGGTGATGGAGTCGAGCAGAATGAGGTTACGCAGGCTGTCCAGAAAATGCTGAGCTGCAACCAGGTCGTCTTTTGACGGAACCGGTGAGATGAGGATGTGGCGCGAATGGTATTCGTTACCTCTGCGATCGAGCAGCTGAATGATATGAAAGCCGTAAGCAGTTTCAACAGGCATAGATATTTCGCCGGGTTTGAGTTTAAAGCACATAGCTTCGTATTCGGGCACCATCATGCCGCGGCCCACGTAGCCCATATCGCCATTGTTGGCGGTAACGCTGGGGTCGTCAGAATACTCACGTGCCAGCTTGCCAAAGTCTTCGCCTGCCAGCAGGCGGTTGCGAAGTTCAATGAGTTTTTGTTTGGTAACTTCTTTCTGGGCGTTGCTTACTTTGGCCAGGCGCACAATCTGGGCCACTTCCACTTCGGCCGAAAAGAAAGGAAGGCTGTCTTTGGGTATGCGGTTAAAGAAGCGCCTTACTTCAGCCGGGGTTATGCTGATGTCTTTAGTAATTCTTCGCTGCATTTCATTTATTACCATTTGTTCGCGTATCTGATCGCGCAGCTCGAGGCGAAATTGCTCGAAAGTTTTGTTGAATTTCTGTTCCAGTTCCTGCTGCGAGCCTCCGTACTGGGCCAGTATAATGTTCATTCTGCGTCTGGTTTCGGCATCCACATCCTGGTCGGGCACGATAACTGAATCTATTTCGGCCTTGGCCATCATGAGTTTGTTGCGCAGCAGCAGGGCCAGGTATTGGCACCGGGCCTCCTCGCCCGGGCGGCCACCGTTGGAAATGTATTCCTGGTAGGCTTTATCCAATTCCGATTTGAGTACGATGTAGTTATCTACCTTACCGATGATTTTATCAATAACAAAACCGCCATCATCCTGTGCATTCAGTGCAATGGAGGTCAGCACAAGTAGAAATACAAAAAGGTGTTTCATTACAGTTTTCATCTTCTGCTCAGTATTTCAAATTCCTTGTTGTTTAGTGCCTCGGCATAAATTTCGTCTTCCAGCTTTTTAACCAGTTCAACCTTTCGCTTGTTAAGCAAAATATTTCTGATTTCATCGCGTACAAACTCCAGTGGCGATAGGTTATCGGAAATGCGGTATTCATCCACTTTAAGAAAGTAAAGGTATTGGTCGTCAGCGGTTTCGTAGTAGGAATAGTTGCGCAGAAACTGCACTTTATTGGGTATTTCAGCCAGGGGTGAGTTTTTTACCAGTTCATCAAAAACCATCCAGGTTGAATCGCTGAGGTGGTAGGCTGCCGAAAAGCTAAGGCAGTATGATTTAAGCTCGTTCCGGTCTTTTTCTTTTTTGGAAAGTATAAGGTCTTTAAGTTTGTTTATACGCGGGGCACTTTTGGGCACTTTTACAAAGGTAGCCCGCACAATATTTTGTTTCAGGATGAAGTTATCGCGGTTTTTGTTGTAGTAATTTTCAATGTCGGCCCGGCTTACGGCCGTATCAAGGTGCTGCCTTATGTAGTAAGCCTGGTACTCGTAGGCAATGAGGCTGTAGCGGTAATCTAAAATTTTACGTTCCAGTTCGGCTTCGTTGATGTTTATTTTTTTCAGAGCTTCCTGCATGAGAAGTTGTTTGCGTATCCAGCTGTTAACGTATGCTTCAACTCTCCGCGCACTGTCTTCAGGTGAGGTTCCGGGTTGAACAATACCGGTAAGGTCGTCTTTGTACAGATATGATTTGTTTACGCGTGCCACGGGCAACCTTTCATTTTCGGGCTGTTCATCCGGATTTCGTTTCATACGAATAAGGTCGCAGCTACCCAGGAGCAGGGCAGCCAGCAGCACAGGCAGCAGTTTACCTGCGCAGCAGGCGGTTAAGATATTTTCGACCTTTTTCATAAATCTTTACCTGATATTTTTTCTGCAAACTGGCCACCCATCGGTCTTCTACCTCCTGCTGGTAGTCGGAAAGGACAGAAATTTTTGCTTCTTCAAACGAAAGCAAGCCGGGCGGCAGTATTTGCAAAATGTGCACAAGGTAATACATTCCGTTATTTTCGGCCTGATACAGGCCGGGCTTCCAGGTTAAATCGTGCAAAACCGGGCGGTCGGCACGTTGAAATTTGCCCGCATCGGCACGTATGCGCTTTTCGTGCACAAATTGTGCTGCGCCCACGGTATCGCGTTGTTCCAGATAGCCTTTAAGCGTGGCCAGCAAGTCGGGCTGGGAGGCGGTATATATAACGGCCTGGGCCCGTTCGCCGGCCTGGTAACGGGCCCGGTTTTCCTCAAAAAAGGCATGCAAGCCGGCCGAATCAGCTGCTGCGCGGTTCCAAACTTCTTTTTCCATGATGTCGAACAGCAATATGCCTTCGTAGTATTCTTTAAGCAAAAAGCGATAATCGGGTTTTTGTTGCATCAGCTCGTGCTCTACCTGCTCCGCCAGGGCATTTTCAACAAAACGGTTATACAGTTGGTTCGACTGGCCGGCTACCGGACGGGCGGAGGTTTGTCGGTTTATTTTAACGAAATCAATGAATTGCCCGGCGGTATGGATTTTTCCGGCAACCGAAAGAAGGGGTTCTTCGGGATTGTAAAACGGCAGGTTGCCGGCGCCTTGATTTAACAGGGTATCTGCCACAACCAGCAGCTTACGTTTAAGTTCCTGATTTTCCGAAAAGCCATACTGCCGTTTAAGTTTTGCATAATAGGCCGAACGCGCTGCCTGCATGCGTTCATCGCGTACCACGCGGCTGCGAAGGGAAGACTCCAGTTGTTCAAATGGCGGCAGAGTTATTTTTTTTTCCAGCCGTACAATGTGCCAGCCGTAGGCTGTTTTAAAGGGATCTGAAAGGTCGCCCGGGTTTTGCAGGGAAAAGGCAACGGCATCAAACTCAGGCACCTGGGCCATGGCGCCCACCCCGAAGGGGCGCAGCCGGCAGTTGTTGTTTTTGGAATTGAGATCTTCGGAATAACGCGCGCAGAGGTCGTTCCAGGGAACTCCCGCCTTTAGTTGATCGTAGATTTCGAAGATGAGGTTGCGGGTTTGGTTTTCGTCACGCCCCGGCAGGGTACGCAGCATAATATGGCTTACCTCTACCTCACCCCGTGCCGGTTTGCGGTCTTCTATTTTCAGTATATGATAACCGAACCGGGTACGTACCGGCCCCACTACATCACCGGGTTTACCCGACCAGGCTGCCGTTTCGAAGGGAAAAACCATTTGCAGGGCGGTAAAATATCCCAGGTGGCCTCCATTGTTCCGGGCAGAAGGGTCGTCCGACAGTTCACGTGCCAGCTTGTCAAATGGTTCACCCTGGTGCAGGCGCTCCAGTACATTCTGTGCGCGTTGCCAGGCTTTAAGGGTATCATCGGGCAGGGCATCGGGCTGAACGGCCACCAGGATGTGCGATGCGCTGATTTCTTCTTTTAGTCTTTCATAAGTTAGCCGCACCAGGCTGTCGGTTAGTTTATCTTCACGCAGGTAGGTTTTGCGCAATTCATCGCGGTAGGTGGCATACTCCTGGCGGAATTGCCGGGTGGTGTCCAGTCTGCGATTAATAGCTTCTTCTACCTTAAGGCGAAACCGTATGTACAAGTTGAGGTAGTCGTTAACTTTTTGGCGCGAATGCTCCCGGGCCTCCGGATAGTTTTTTCTGAACAGATAGGCCAGTTCATCGGCCGCAATTTCCTTTCCGTTTACCGACAGTACGGCCGGATTTTTCTGTGCAAAAGCCTGGGCGGCCGCCAGCAGCAGTATTGTTAAGCGGATCATATTTTTAAAAAGGCGAAATTAATGTTTGCTGAATTTTTTCATGAGCCTGCAAACAATCTGGCCGTTTCGGTTTTGATATTCTACCGAGTCCATGATGGATTTTACCAGGCGGATGCCCAGGCCTCCTTTGCGTTTTTTAGAAATGAGTTCGTTAAGACTGGGCTCGGAAAAAGCGTTGATGTCAAAAACATTCTTTTCGTCAATCAGTTCGAAAATAATGCGGTTGTCTTTCACCTCCACGGTTAATTCAAACAAGTCATCGGGGTTGCACTGGTGTGCATGTATCATCAGGTTGGAGCTCATTTCGTCTACAGCCAGCACCAGTTCGCTTATGTGCATTTCGCTAATGCCATACGGTCTCAGGGCGTTGCGAATAAATTCGCGAATGCCCCTTAGGTTCTGTATGCTGCATCCAACTTTGTAGGAGTGTTTCATGGTTTAACCGTTAAGCGCCCTGAGGGCCTCTTCTTTGGTTGCAGTAATGGTTAGAAGACGGTTTAAGCCCAGTATATCGAAGGTATTGGCTACCTTGTTGTGCATGCCAAATAACACCATCCGTATTTTTTTATCGCGCATTTCTTCTATATACGACATAAACACCCCCAGCCCGGCTGAAGAAATGTAGTCCAGTGCCGAGCAATCCACCAATATGCGGGTAAATCCTTCACCTATGCTTTTGGCTATTGTAAGGTCAAGCTCAATGGATGAAGAAGCATCAATCTCTCCTTCGGGCCTGATGATGTCTATACCATCCTGCTGGGTGCGCTTTATTTGAACCATAGCTGCTAAAATTTAAACGTTTTATTATCATGGCCGGTTAACCTAAGTTGGTAAACTTATCTGCAATCATACTTGTTCACCTGAATTTTATAATTAAAATGGTGTAATCATCGTTTATGTTCTTTGTTCCGGTAAATTCGTACAGGGCATCGATTACGCGGTTAATAATGTGCCGGGCCGGCAGGGTATGCGCTTCGGCTATCACCGTACTGAGTCGCTCACAACCAAACTCTTCGCCTTGGTTATTCCGGGCTTCGGTTATGCCGTCAGTGTACAATACCAACAGGTCGTTTGTTTCATAGGCTATTGTGTTTTGCTTTATCATCCCGGCATAGCCATCGTGACGCATCATACCCAGCGCCAGGCCTTCGTCCTGCAGGTAAGCCGCCTGGTTGGACCGGGCATAGTAATACAATACCGGACAATGTCCCGCCCGGGCATATTGTATAATGTTCTTCCCGGTATCGATTACAAAATACGCTGCCGAAATAAACGAACTTCGCTCCAGGCAATGGGCAAGGGCACGATTGGCGCGTTGCATAAAGGCTTCGGGAGAAGTTTGTTCATCGGCCAGGCTGTGAAATACGCCTTTCATTTGCGACATATGAAAGGCAGCCGAGGTACCTTTTCCCGAAACATCGGCAATGATAATGCCTACCCTGGTCTGCGAAAGGCGCAGGGTGTCGTAGTAATCGCCACCCACTTCATCGGCCGACTCGGAAAAAGCTGCCGCCTCAAAGCAGGCATCCTGCTCCAGTTGCTGCGGCAGCAGGCTTTTTTGCACACGCCTGGCAATTTTCAGTTCTTCTTTATACCGCTCGCTTTGCAAAACCTCTTCCATAAGCCGGAAGTTCTCTATAGAAATCCCGGCCTGATTGGCAAAGGTGGCTGCAATTTGCTGCATCTCGCGGTTAAAGCCATCAGCCAGTTCCTTCAGCAAAACAAGGGTTCCGGCAGGTTGTTCTTTTACGATTACCGGTGCAACAATAACAGACCGGAACCGTGAACCTTTTAACCTACCGGAGAGATTTCGTGCTTTATCTGTAACTGATTCGGCCAATCCGGATTTACGACCTTCGTACAGCCGGGTACTGAGGCTTCTGGCCTCGGCTTCGTCAATGCCATACGTATACAGGATGGTTCCCGGATTATCGGCTTTCATCTCCAGCCAGGCGGCATCGGCATTTACGCTGCTTACCGAGGTTTCCAGCAAAATGCTGTACACACTTTCTTCGTTCTGTTCGGTTTGAATGGCTTGACTGATGCGCTGAAAGTTTACCACTTCTTCCAGTTTTTTTTCAAAAGCCGATGAGGTAGGAAGATTAAACAGTATTACCAGAAAGGAGAAAGATCCATACACCACAATAAATAAAAACACCTCCAAGAGAAACAGATGATAGCGGTGATCTGCCACACCGGCCTCACTTTGATTTAAAGTATTTACTATGGAATTGGATGTATAAAACAGGTAGCCGTGGTAGAACAGGATTAGCAACAGCAACAACAGCGCAGTTAGCTTCTGCCTGAAACTAAGGTAAGCCACCCACCTGGTGTTGGCTGCCAGCAAAATGGCCAGTAAAACAAAAATTACTGAAACAAGTATCCCAATAGGATCAAAAAGCCAAACCGGCAATACGCTGAATACCAGCAAACCCACCAAACCGTACTCAAAAATCATCCATACCCGGTAGTTCCATCTGGTTTTTTGGTACAGGATAAGGCGCTTCCAGGCTACCAGGCTTATCATGAGCAGGGCTGCCCAAAGCGACACATTACTAAGATAACTGGTCTCTTTGTATAAAAAATGTGCGGTAAGGCGCGAAGCACCAAACAGAAAATCAATCAGGCGCAGCAGGAGCGACATGATGCCGGCCAGCAGGCCGGTGGCAAATACCCTCCAGAGCAGATCGGTAAAATTGAGCAGTTCATCCCGCTCGAGTTTAAGTTTGTAGTACAGGTATGTACTTAAAAGGTAAATATTAAGCAGTACAGGTGGCAGCCACCGGGGAACATCCGGTTGAATGCCCGCGCGCATACTAAAACTTACAGCCAGCGCAGATAACACAAGGGCCAGCCAGGCTATGGCCGACAGCAGGAACAACAGGCGTATGAGGGCTTTGGTGCGCACGGAATGAAAAAACCAATCGTTCTGACCGGCCCTGCAAGTATACCAAAAATGAGCTTACCCGGCCGCGGGAAAAAACGCTGCAGCACAATGTTACTCATTCACCACCACAAGGCGGGTGGCAAGGCTTTGTGCGGGGCCGGCTTTTACAACGTAAATACCAGGAGGTAGCCCCGCATCCGGAACTACATAACACTCCAAACTCCCCTGGTTGTTTCGGGTAAGTTTAAGTTGCTGAAGAGCCCTGCCCTGCAGGGTGTAAACCACAGCAGTGAGGCTTTCGGGTGCAGGCGATAGCCCCGTTGCCCGCACGGTAAAACCAGATTTACCAGCCGGATTTGGGAAAACCGCAATAGCGGGCATAGCGCTTACTGTAAAGGTTACAGCCACTATATGAGAAAAGGTAAAGGTACCGTCAAAATCGGTTTGGCGCAGCCGGTAATAAGCTGTTCCGTTAAGTGGCTGGTAATCTATGAAAGTGTATTCGTTAACCTGCGCTGTTGTTCCCTGGCCCCTTACAGTACCCAGGGCAACAAAGTTTTCACCCGATACTGATCGCTCAACGGTAAAGTAATCGTTATTGGTTTCTGAGGCAGTACGCCAGTACAGCTCGACGGCATTTCCTGCTGTATAAGCCTCGAAAACCACCAGTTCAACCGGCAGAGGCGAGTTCACTGCATCGGTAGATGCCACATGGAAGTTGTTGGTTAACTGGGCAGCGGTTAAATTGGTACGGTTTACAAACGGGTTGGCAGTTGTTCCGATGGCTAAACCGTGTGTGCCCACTACGCCAGTGGTTGTACACATCCTCAGGTCGGGCAATTCTTCAATGGTGCCAAACCCGGTTCCTCCCGCCCGCAGGCTCCAGGTGCCTGCTGTAATGCCCGATGTGGATACCGTCCAGAACGAATCGTGCCGGCGGGTAATGGTTGCTGCGCCATCTACTATTGAAACGTTGCTGGTGGTGGGCGCATCAGTAAAGGTTAAAGTTACAGCGCCCCCGCTACCGGCAACATTGTTCTTGCCCACATAGAAGGGCCTGAAATTGGTTGCACTGCCCACCGGAAAAAAACCTGCAAGAGCGCCAATGGCAATGTCAGTGCCGGGCACATAACGGGTAAACATGCCGTTATACATCCAGCCACCAGCTGCCGCTTGTGAGTGTGAAAGGGTTCCCGCAGCAGCGGCCGAGGTGCCAAGGGTAAATGAATTTCCGTTCAGGTTAACATTACCTGAGGTCATAGCCAGGATGTTGCTTACCACTACCGGATTATTGAGAACCACTTGAGGAGATGTGCCAAATGTGTTGTTGATGGTTAAATTGAAGAAAGTTTCTGTTCCTAGAGCCGAAAGAATTTGTTGTCTGGATCCCGCAAACGTAACAGTACTGGCGCCCGGTGTAAAGGAGGCCGTGCCCGCGCGCGTCCAGTTGCCGTAAACAGTAAAATTGCCCAAGGCAGTTTTTGCCCCAGAACCACCAACTGTGATATTTGAATATCCATTTCCTGCAACGGGTATTATAATTTGCTGAGCCCCACCGGTATAATTAAAATTATTTATACCATTATTGGCAAACAGGCGCAGGTGGGTATCGTGCCCTGTACCGGCATAGTTCCAGGTTGCACCATCCATGTTATTAATGTCATTGGTAGCATTGGTATTATTGGGAATATCCAGGAAAGTACCCGACTGGTTTATGGTGCCGTAGTTAACAATAGTAAGATCGCCCCCATCACCACTTGACGCTGCGGCATTGCCATCCAGCGAAGCAAACGACAGGGTAGCCCCTGGGTTATTGATTATAGCATTTCCATCGTCAGCTGTTCCGTTGGCAGCGAGGTTTCCGGTAAATAAGGCCGTTCCGTTATTGGTAAAACTGTTGTTGTCGTCATCAAACAAAATACTGGTTGCATTCAGGATTGTATTGTTGATAAACGAGGCACCGGTGGTTCCGGCTGTAAACTCAATGCGGTCAGAGAGGGTAAGACCTGTTGGGCGGTTGTTTACCAGGGTAGCATTGCCGGCTTCTATCAGAATATCGTCAGTAATGGTTAAGCTCCCTGAACCTTGCAAATAGTGTATATTATTTGCGTTGGTGGTTAGAGTTACATCTTCTATAGAAAGCGTTCCGCCCGCATCTACCTGCAGAATAGCCCCTCCCACATTTTGGTTGTAATCTATCTGCGCTCCGGCCTGCCCGTTATGATTCAGAACTCCTCCGGCCTGTACGCGCAAAAAGCCGAGTTCAATACCTAAATCGAGGTTGGCAGTTGTGTACAGCAGGGTACCGGTTGTGCGAATATCCACTCCCCCTACATTGGCATCGGCTGTCAGACTAATGGTATGACCACCACCTATTATGGCCACCTGAGCCGCAGTAGGTTGTGATGAAGCATTACAGGGGCCTGTAAATCCAATAGTCGACCACGAAGCGGCCACATTCCAGTTACCTGATGCACAGCTGTACAATACCGGCACCTGCTCAACGGTAAGGTTATCAAAGTAAAGAACAGAAAAAATGCTTGGTGTATTTTCTGATCCCCGTATTACAATTTGAAGCGTGCTGCCGGTAATCACTGCACTGCCCGTTGTGCTAATACTCGCAAGCTGTCCCTGCAGTTCGGCAAAAAGAATTTCCGGTCCTCCGTCAACCTGGTAGTATGCCCGTATATAATCAGCGGCACCGGTAAAGGCCGTTACCAAATCAACAGAAATGGTTGCCATGCCGGTAGCCGAAATATCAATAATGCTGGTTTGAAAAACGCCTTCTGTTACAGTATTGTTAATATCAAAAACGCCGCCTATAAAAGGCAATGTTTGCTTGGAGAAAGTGCCCAGCGGTGCAGTGGTAACGTTCCACGAACCTCCGGTACTGGTGCCCGAGGTGGCTCCATTGGGTTCATCATTAAAATTTTCTGAATACAATGTTTGCCCGGTCACAGCTACTGCCATAAACAAGCCGGCTGCCAGCAAAAGTGCTTTACGGTTCATTACACAAACTCTGTTATGTGGGCCGTCCCCGTAAAGATACAAAATTCCTACTTCCTGCTGTAGTTGGGGGCTTCGCGGGTAATGGTCACATCGTGGGGGTGGCTTTCGATAATGCCTGCGTGGGTAATTTTTACAAACCGGGCTTTTTTCAGGGCATTAATGTTTTTGGCGCCGCAATATCCCATGCCGGCACGCAGGCCTCCCACAAGCTGGTACAGCACTTCTGCCACCAATCCCTTGTAGGGAACGCGGCCGGAGATACCTTCGGGCACAAGTTTTTTTATATCGTCTTCCACATCCTGAAAATAGCGGTCCTTCGAGCCCTCTTCCATAGCTTCAATCGAGCCCATGCCGCGGTATGATTTAAACTTGCGGCCTTCGTAAATAATTACATCGCCCGGGGCTTCTTCGGTGCCAGCCAGCAGGCTGCCAATCATAACGCAGTCGGCGCCGGCAGCGATGGCTTTTACCACATCACCCGAAAAACGAATGCCCCCATCGGCAATAATGGGCACCCCCGAGCCTTTTATGGCGCGGGCGGCTTCAAATATGGCCGACAGCTGTGGAAGGCCCACCCCGGCCACTACACGCGTGGTGCAGATGCTGCCTGGCCCCACGCCCACCTTTACGGCATCGGCACCGGCTTTTACCAGTGCTTTGGCAGCTTCGGCGGTGGCTATGTTGCCCACCACCACATCCAGTTCGGGGTATTTGCGCTTTACCTTTTTTGCCGCTTCAATTACTCCTTTTGAGTGGCCGTGGGCGGTGTCGATGGTAACTACATCTACCCCTGCTTTTTTCAGCGCTTCCACCCGGTCAAGCATATCGGGTGTTACCCCTACGGCCGCGCCTACCCGTAGCCGCCCGAATTTGTCCTGGCAGGCATTGGGTTTATTTTTCTTTTTTTGTATATCCCTGAAGGTTATCAGGCCGATAAGCCTGCCCTTTTTGTTAACAATAGGCAGTTTTTCTATTTTATATTTCTGCAGCACGGTTTCGGCCTTTTCAAGCGTAATGTTTTCGGAGGCGGTAATGAGGTTTTCCCGGGTCATAATTTGATCTACGGGCACGCTAAGATCTTTTTGAAACCGCAGGTCGCGATTGGTGACAATGCCCATCAATTTGCCGTTATCGTCAACCACCGGTATGCCGCCAATTTTAAATTCGCGCATAATATTTTCAGCCTCTCGCGCCGTTGCCCGTACAGGGAGTGTTACAGGGTCGAGGATAAGACCGCTTTGCGAGCGTTTAACCTTGCGCACCTGTTCGGCCTGCCGCTCGATGGTCATGTTTTTATGAATAAACCCCAGGCCGCCTTCCAGGGCCATGCTTATGGCCAGGCCGGCTTCGGTAACGGTATCCATGGCTGCCGAAACAATGGGAATGTTCAGGCTGATGTTTCTGGAAACACGGGTGCGGATGTCGGTTTCGCGCGGCAACACCTCCGAATAGGCGGGAACCAGCAGCACGTCATCGTAGGTAAGAGCTTCGAACAGAAACTTGGAACCGGAAGAAGCAGAAGCTGAAGAAGGCATGGCAAACAGGTTTGGAACCGTTATTTGCCGGGCAAAGGTAAACGAATTTGTGCATTCGTTTGTGCCGGGTCTGTAATTTTTGGTTTTACTTTGAGCTGCAATAAGCTTAACCGGCGTATTTCATGAAAAAGCAACTTTTGTTTCTGCTTGCAATAACCCTGCTCAGCGCTGCTGTCCGGGCGCAGGTACAAACCGGCAAAGCCTCGTACTATGCCGACCGCTTTGAAGGCAAGCCCACAGCCAGTGGCGAAAAATACCGGCACAATAAACTTACGGCCGCGCACAAAACCTTGCCCTTTGGCACCCGCGTACGCGTAACCAACCTGAGCAACAACGCTTCGGTAGAGGTGGTTATTAACGATCGCGGCCCGTTTGTGGAAGACCGCATCATCGACCTGTCGAGGGCGGCGGCCGAAAAACTGGGGTTCATTATGCAGGGCATTGCCGAAGTAAGGGTAGAAGTTATAGACCCGGGCACCGGAAAAGTAAGCGACCCGGCGCGCCCCATTGGCCATGTAACCGTAGAGGAAAAAGAGTTTTACAGCACCGAAATAAGCCGCATTACGCCGCATGGCTTTGGCGTACAAATCGGAACCTTTCAGGAGCTGGTTAACCTGCTGAGACTTACCGACAATCTTAAAAAATCTTACCAGAAAAAAATTACTATTCAGGTTAAGGTAATAAACGGAGTAAAGTTTTATTCCCTCATCATCGGGCAGTTTCCCGGCCGCGCCAAAGCCGAAGCCCTGCGCGAAGAACTGCGCCCGCGTTACCCCGATGCCTTTGTAGTGGAGTTTAACCGCATGTAGTGCCAAACCGCCCGAAACAGGGCCCGAAAATTTTGTAAACTTTTTAGCAATTCTATCGTTTACGATAGTATTGCTATCATGGCGACATTACAATTTTCGGTAAGCCAAAACCTGTATTTGCGCAATCCCAACGATTCGGTGCTGGGGCGCAAAATCATTTCGGAAAGCATTAAGCTGATAAACCAACTGGGTTTTGAGCATTTTACCTTTAAAAAACTGGCCCGGGCCATTGGCAGCACCGAGGCTTCGGTTTACCGGTATTTTGAAAACAAACATAGGTTACTGCTTTACCTCATTGACTGGTACTGGTTATGGATGGATTACAGGTTTGAGGTGGTTACGCAAAACCTGAGAGAACCACGGGAACGCCTCAATGCCTGTCTTAAAGCCCTTATTGCCAGCGAACCAACAATTGCCGGTAAGCAGGAAACTGACCTGCAGGCACTCAAAAATGTGGTAATGGCCGAATTTGAAAAAACCTATCTGACCAAGCACGTTGACCGCGACAACCGGGAAGGCGTGTTTTTACCCTACAAAACAGTATGCAGGAAGCTCGCGGCCCTGGTAAGCGAAATAAACCCCGGGTTTCCCTTTCCGCATACCCTGATCAGCACGGTTTTGCTTACGGCCAATCATCAGTTATTTTATGCTGAGCATTTGCCTTCCCTAACCGACATCAGTAAACGTAACGGCCAGAGGGATGCACAACTTGAACAGTTTTTGCAGGTAATGATCTATAAAACCATTGAACCCTGAAGTACATGCTGAATAACCACTACATTGTACGTATTCTGCGCGAGGCAGCCCTGTTGCTTAAGCATAGTTACCGGGCCGACAACCTGCAGTTTGTAGAAGCCAACAACCGCAGCTATACGGTGCAGGAATTCGATGAGTTTAAACGCGACCTGTTTGAAGCCGGGGCAAAAATTCAGCTCATGCTGCTTCAGTACCAGCTTCCGCAAACCGATTTTATTGAATTTCTGAAAAATGAGCGCCAGTATGTTCTGGCTTTTCGAAGAACGGGCGATGAGCTAACGCCGGTCTTAATTCATCCGGCCTCCAAGAAACGCATGGAAACCCAGTTCAACGCCCGTACCAGCCACACCCATCCGTTTGAGGCTGAAAGCAACTGGTTTTGTCCGGAAAATGACGAAGTGTTGTTTCTGGTTATTTTTCCGGAAGAGAGCATTGTAAGCGATCTGCAAATAGGCGATGAGGGAGCGCCAAAGCTAAACCCGGTAACCCGGCTTTTGCGCCTGCTTCATGCTGAGCGCACCCAGATTAATTACATCCTCTTCTATGCGCTGCTCATGGGCTTGCTCAGTCTGGTTTTGCCCCTGGGCATTCAGTCGACCATTGAGCTTATATCAGGAGGTTTGTTTTTTAGCTCCATTTATTTGCTGATAGGCGTAATTATAATAGGAGTATTGTTAAGTGGTATTTTGCAGATTATGCAGATAAGCCTGGTAGAACATCTGCAGCGCAGAATTTTCACCAAGGCCTCGCTGGAATTTGCCTACCGCATTCCCCGCATTAAATCCGAATCCATTATCAGCAACTATGCTCCAGAGCTCATTAATCGGTTCTTTGATGTAATTACTATTCAAAAAGGTTTGCCCAAACTGCTTATTGATTTTACTTCAGGCCTGGTGCAGATTCTGTTCGGGCTCATTTTACTTTCACTCTACCACCCATTCTTTGTTTTCTTCAGCATCGGACTCATCACTTTTCTCTTCATCATCTTTTACTTTACAGGCCCGCGTGGCTTGCGTTCGTCTATCGAGGAGTCGAAATACAAATACAAAGTAGTACACTGGCTGGAGGAACTGGCCCGGGCATTGCATTCATTTAAGCTGGCGGGCAGCACTGACCTGCCCATAAAAAAAACCGATAGCAACGTAAACAACTACCTGAAATACCGCAAAATGCATTTCCAGGTGCTCATCACCCAATATTCATTTATTCTGTCGTTCAAAACCCTGGTTATTGGCGGCCTGCTTATTGTTGGTTCGGTTTTGGTAATAGACCGGCAAATTACACTGGGACAGTTTGTGGCATCCGAGGTGGTCATTATTCTCATTCTTAATGCCATTGAAAAAATCATCATGTACATGGATGTAATCTACGACCTGCTGACTGCCGTAGATAAAGTAGCCCATGTTACCGACCTACCCCTGGAACGTGTGGGCGGATTAGACCTGCCGCGCAATATGAACCAGGGCGGATATTCCATAGAAGTAAAAAACCTTAAATTCCGATATCCGGGCCAGCTAAACTACGTGCTCAACGGAATTGACCTTAAAATACAGGCAGGTGAACGCGTTTGCCTGGCCGGACCGGGCGGGGCAGGCAAAACCACGCTGGTAAACATTTTGTCGGGCATTTACACTAATTACGAAGGTGTAGTAGCGCTAAACAACTATTCTTTACGCGACCTTGACCTTACCCATTTGCGCGATAAAATTGGCAAAAACATATCGCAGGAAGATATTTTTGACGGCACCATACTGGAAAACCTGATGCTGGGCAAACCTGCTGCGCTCGTCCACGATGCCATGGAAGCCATTGAGGCTGTTGGCCTGCGTGAAGAACTGCTGGCGCTGCCCAACGGGTTAAACACACACATTACCAGTGGCGGTAAAAGTCTTTCAAACACAGCAGTTCATAAACTCATCCTGGCACGGTGCATTGCCAAAAAACCCAACCTGATCATTCTGAACGACTTTTTCAACGGTCTTAAAAGAGAAGCAAAAATCCAGCTTATACAGTGTGTTACCCATCCCTCACGTACATGGACGCTGGTTGCCGTTTCCAACGACCCCCTCATTATGCAGGCCTGCAACAGGGTGGTAGTTATGCGAAACGGAAAAATTGAAATTGACGGACCCTTTAACGAATTATTGACTCAGGGATTCCTGGAACCTTATACGGAATAACCTATGCTGAACCTTTCGAAAAGCCGTATTGACCGCATTGTTGAGCAGGAGAAACTTTACTCGCTGCGTGCTATTAAAACGCCCCGTGCCGGCATTATCATTGCCCGGTTCTTTATGGTGGTGTTGCTCATTTTTATTATTATTTTGTTTCTGCCCTGGCAGCAAAATATAAGGGGAACCGGCAAGGTTACACCCTTTAACCCCGGTAACCGGCCGCAAACCGTTGAAACCGCCATAGCCGGGCGAATTCAGAAGTGGTACGTACAGGAAGGTGATTACATTGAAAAAGGAGATACCATTATCACATTAAGCGAAATACGCGAAAGCTACTTTGACCCCCTGCTGCTGCTGCGCCTCAAGCAGCAGATAGAGGCCAAAGAACAAGGCTTGGTGGCCAAGCGCGAAAAAGCTCAGGCACTCACCCGGCAGATTGAGGCCCTGAAACTGGGCCTTGATAACAAAATAAGTCAAACACAGGCCAAACTCGATGCAGAACTGATCAGGTTCGATAACCTGAAAAACCAGTATGAGCGAAACAAAACACTGTACGAAGCCGGAAACATTCCTTTAACCAAGTTTCAGGAAATTGAATATAAATACCGGGGTGCGCAGGCCGACTACTTAAATGTGAAGATAGAGCTCGATCGTGTGCGGGCAGAATTTCTCGATAAAATAAGTCAGGTAGAGTCGTACCTCAGTCAAACAGAAGCCGAAATTTTTGAAACCCAGGCCGATTTGGTAAGGCTGCGCAACCAATATGCCAATATGCAAATCCGCAACCAGCAATACCAGATTATTGCACCCCAGGATGGCTTTGTGGTAAAAGCCATGAAGGCCGGTATTGGCGAAACCATAAAAGAAGGCGATGCGGTTTGCATGATTATGCCGGTAGCCGAAACGAAAACCGACATAGCAGCCGAAATGTACATACGTGCCATGGACGTACCCCTGGTAGGCAAGGGGCGCAAGGTGCGCATTATTTTTGACGGCTGGCCTGCGCTTCAGTTCTCCGGATGGCCCAGTGTATCGGTTGGTACTTTTGGCGGTGTGGTAAAGGTAATTGACATGGTGAATACCGGACCGGGTGAGTTTCGGCTGCTGATTGTACCCGACTCAACCGATACACCCTGGCCCAAACAACTGCGCGTGGGCTCGGGTATAAAAGGCTGGGTAATGTTAGACAATGTGCCCGTATGGTACGAAATATGGCGACAGCTCAACGGCTTCCCGCCCAGCCTGTACCAGGAGCCACTGGAAGAAGTAATTGAGAAGAAAAATACCGGAAGGACAGTCTATCAATAATGCGCACCCAACTCATACTTATATGGTGTTTATTGCCCCTGGGCGGATTGCTCGCCCAGTTTCGGGCCGATACACTGTTTTCCGTTCCCGATACGGCCACAGCACTTACATTGGAAGGTTTTTATCAGTGGGTAATAAAAAACCATCCCATAGCACGGCAGGCGGCCCTGCTAAGCGAAGTGGCGCGGCAGGAAATACGGCTGGCCCGCGGCAATTTCGATCCCAAAGCCGAAGTAACCTACCTCACCAAAAATTTTAACAATACCGAATACTACCGCAAGCTCAACGCACAAATTAAGTTTCCCAGCATGTTACCGCTGGATCCTGCCGTGGGCCTGGAACAAAACTCCGGAACTTACCTCAGTTCAGAGTCGTACATTCCACCGCAGTTTAATCACCGGCAACTTTATGCCGCCCTTGCCCTTCCGCTTGGCCAGGGCCTTGTTACCGATGCCCGTAGAGCCGCACTGCGCCAGGCCGCATTGTTTAAAGACCTTACCGAAGCCGAACAGGTTTCGATGATAAATAAAGTGCTGTTAGACGCTGCAAAAGAATACTGGAACTGGTTTTATTCCTACTACCGCTTCCGGCTGCAGAACCGCGGCGTGACCGTAGCAACCGAAATCTTTGAACGTACTAGGCTAAATGCCCAGCTGGGCGAAGCCTCGGCCATCGATACCGTACAGGCACTCATTACCCTGCAAACCCGCATCATCGACCGGCAGGAGGCCCTGCTCAGCTTTTTAAATGCAGGTGTAACCATAAGCACATTTTTATGGGATAGCGCTGGCAACCCCGTTGACCTTCCCCCCAACTGGATACCCGTGCCCGAACCGGAAATGTTTGCCCTTTCAGCCAGCGAACTGGAAGCATTGCGCACCCAGGCACGCATAAACCATCCTGAACTGCGCAAACTATCGGTAAAGCTTTTGCAACTGGATGTGGAAAGACGCCTGAATGCCGAGTTCCTTAAGCCCAGGCTCGATTTAAAATATTATCTGCTTAACCAGCCATTCGACCCCGAAGGCAACGCAAATTTTACCCCAGCCAACGACTACAAATTTGGTCTGGACTTTAGCTTTCCCTTGTTTCTAAGAAAAGAACGCGCCAGGCTGGCTCAGACCAAATTAAAAATTACCACTACCGAATACGACCGCATGCTTACCGAGCGGCAAATTGTAAACAATCTGCAGGCCACCTATAATACGCTTGTTACCACTGCATCGGTGTTAAGCAACCAGTTCGACATGGTTAATAATTATGAACGCTTGCTGCAGGCCGAGCTGCTAAATTTAAGATTAGGAGAAAGCGACCTGTTTAAGATAAACCTGCAGCTAGAATATTTGCTGCGTACACAGGAAAAGTGGCTTAAACTGCTGTCGGATTACAGCAAGCAAAAAGCCTTGCTGTACTGGGCTGCCGGCATACGAAACCTGGGAGAAGAACTGCCCTAAGACCTGCGCTTTTTTTCATGAAAGGCCCCCCGGTATTCCGGGTTTTCCTTTCTTTTCTGTTCGTCTATTTCCCTGCGCATTTGCTGCATCTCTTCCCAGGGTGTTTCCACAATCTGTACTCCTTCGGGCAGGTTGTACACCGGAATGGACTGGCGTATCAGAGTCTCAATTTTTTTTATATGATACCGGTCGGCCTCGGTTGCCAGGGTAATGGCTACACCGGTTTCAAGTGCCCGGCCGGTACGCCCGATGCGATGCACATAGTCATCGTACATGATGGGAACATCAAAATTTATAACATGCGAAAGACCGCTTACATCAATGCCACGCGCACTTACATCGGTCGAAACAAGAACCCGCAAATTTCCTTCTTTTAATTGCTGCATGGCATTTATGCGGGTGTTCTGGCTTTTGTTGGAATGAACAACCCGTACCGGGCCCAGCTTTTTCCGTTCCAGAAACCGGTATACGTGGTTGGCCGAAGCGCGCGTGCGCGTAAATATCAATACCCGTGTAAAACCGGGCTGGCGCAACAGGTACTCAAGAAAGTTTATTTTGGTTTTTAAATTGGGTACGTAGTACAGTTGCTGTTCAATGCGGTCGGCCACGGTGGCCTGCGGGGTAACTTCTACGCGTACCGGAAACTCCAGAAATTCTTCTGCCAGCTTTTCTACCCGGGGCGGGAAAGTAGCGGAAAACAAAAGGTTTTGTCGCTTTTGAGGTATTACCTCAAATATCCTGCGCAACTGGGGCATAAAGCCCATGTCCATCATCCGGTCGGCTTCATCCAGCACCAGGGTTTTAATTTGCTTAACGGGCAGATCTCCTTTTAAATACAACTCCATAAACCGGCCGGGTGTAGCTACCACTATGTCAGCTCCTGCAGCCAGTTGCTGCACCTGACTTTTTAAGCCCACGCCTCCATACAATTCAACAATTCTTATATCGGTATAAATAGCCAGCTTACGCGCGTAGGCGGCTACCTGTACGGACAGCTCTTTGGTGGGAACCAGTATGAGCGCCCGGGGAGCATTTCCCTGGGCATACTTTACACGAAACAGTACGGGCAGTAAATAAGCAGCGGTTTTTCCTGTTCCGGTTTGGGCTATGCCAATTATAGCCTGACCGGCCAGTATAGCCGGTATGCTTTTGCGCTGAATTTCGGTAGGTTTTTCATATCCTGCCTCGTTAAGCGCCCGGATAAGTTGTGGATTTAACCCCAGGTCGGCAAAGGAGGCCGGTTCTTTCATTACTTTTGGGATGATGAAAACTACGTTGTTGCTTAACGCAAATATAGTTAACGAAGGAAAGGTGTTTGCGGCCGATGTACTGCTAAAGGGGCCTTTCATTGAAAGAATTGACAACAACCTGCAGCACCTCAATGCCAACCAGGTAATGGATCTGAAGGGGCTTTACCTGCTGCCCGGTGTGATAGACGACCAGGTGCATTTTCGCGAACCGGGGCTTACACACAAGGCCACCCTCTACACCGAAGCCAAAGCGGCTGTAGCCGGCGGCATTACTTCCTATCTGGAAATGCCCAACACCATACCGCCTGCTCTTACACGCGAATTGCTGGAGCAAAAATTTCAGCTTGCCGCCAGGGTTTCGCTGGCCAACTATTCTTTTTATATCGGTGCCTCAAACACCAACCTGGAAGAAGTGCTGCGGGTTGATCCCCATAGTATATGCGGTTTAAAAATTTTTATGGGATCATCAACCGGAGACTTACTGGTAGACGACCCCGTGGCGCTGGAAAGATTTTTTGCTGAAGTACCTCTGCTTATTGCTACCCATTGCGAGGACGATGCCCTCATACGGCAGAATTCCGAACAGTTCCGAAAACAGTACGGAGAAAATGTGCCGGTTGAAATGCACCCGCTAATCCGCAGCGAAGAAAGCTGCTTTCGGTCATCAAGCCTGGCTGTTAGCCTGGCACGCAAATACAAAACACGCCTGCATATTCTGCACATTTCAACAGCCAAAGAAACCACTCTTTTTGACAGCGGGCCCATTACCGAAAAACACATTACCGCTGAAGCTTGTATTCACCACCTCTGGTTTAGCAGCGAAGACTACGCCCGACTGGGCAACTTTATTAAATGGAATCCTGCCATAAAAAGCCCGGCCGACCGTGAAGGGATATGGAAAGCCCTGCTCGAAGACCGTATTGATGTGATTGCAACCGACCATGCACCGCACACCCGCGAAGAAAAAATGCAGCCTTACTTTCAGGCTCCTTCCGGCGGACCGCTGGTGCAGCACAGTCTTCCGGCCATGCTGGAATTTTATCAGCAGAAAAAAATTTCTCTCGAACGCCTGGTAACCAAAATGTGCCATAACCCGGCCCTGTTGTATGGCATTGAAAAACGCGGGTTTATACGCGAAGGCTTTTATGCCGACCTGGTAGTAGTTGACCTGAATAATCCCTGGACCGTTTCGTCTGATAATATTCTGGCCAAATGCGGCTGGTCGCCCTTTGAGGGTTATACCTTCCGCTCGCGCGTACTGCACACCTGGGTTTCCGGACACCTGGCCTGGAGCAACGGACAGTTCAACGAAAGCCGCCCGGGTATGCGGCTAACTTTTGCACCCCGAAGATAGTTTGCAAATCGCCTGCGGCTGTTTAACTTTGCCCACCCGAATCGCAAACATTCCTGCGAAAAGTCATACGGTGGATGTAGCTCAGTTGGTTAGAGCATCAGATTGTGGTTCTGAGGGTCGTGGGTTCGAGTCCCATCTTCCACCCTTTTCCTTCTTCAGTTACCGCTTGTGCAAATTTCATTGGGTCTTTACCAGGTTTTTTGGATTATTCTGAAAAATCCTTTCTCATGGACCAGCGCATTATTAACTTGTACGATGAATACACCCACAAACCTTTAAGCCGGGAAGAATTTCTGCGCAAGCTGGTGCAGCTTACCGGAAGCACCGCGGCCGCCATGGCCATTTTGCCTCTCATTGAAGTAAACTATACACGTGCTGCCACTATACCACATCGGGATGAACGCCTGTTTACTGAATATGTTTCTTACCCCGGCGAAGCAGGCGATATCATGCAGGCCTATGTGGCCCGCCCCATAAAGCAGGCAAAATATCCGGCTGTAATGATAATTCACGAAAACCGCGGATTAAATCCGCATATCGAAGACGTAACCCGCCGGATGGCCCTGGAAGGATTCCTGGCCTTTGCCCCGAACGCCCTGGCACCGCTGGGCGGTACGCCCGATGATGCCGACCAGGCACGCGAGCTTTTTCAAAAATTAGATGCCCCAAAAACCCTGAAGAATTTTATTAAAGGTTTCGACTACATTAAAACACGTAGAGACTGCAACGGCAGGTTAGGATGCGTGGGCTTTTGCTGGGGTGGTGCCATGGCCAACAACCTGGCCATACAGGTTGCCGATTTACGTGCAGCCGTTCCGTATTATGGCCGCCAGCCTGATCTGGCCGAAGTGCCTAAAATTAAAGCAGCACTGCTGCTTCATTATGCCGGAATGGACGAACGAATAAATGCCGGCATACCGGCATATGAAGAAGCTCTGAAAAAAGCCGGTGTTCGTTATCAGATATACGTTTACGAGGGGGCTCAGCACGCCTTCAACAACGACACTTCACCTGCACGCTATAATGCCGAAGTTGCCAGGCTGGCGTGGCAAAGAACAGTAGTTTTTCTTAAAGAGCACCTTAAGTAGCAGCCACAGCCGCAGCAAGTGTTTACGCAGGTAAGTGTTTTGCAGTAGCCGTTATTTTGTTTATGTTTAACTCATGATTACATGGGAGGAATTCAACAAGTGGCCATTGGATCAAAAAGTAAGAATACTGTACGAACAAGGCTCATTTGTTATGGCCATCCGGTATTACAGATACAAGGTAAATCTTTACGTGCTGGGTAATTTGCTGGTAGAGGTGTTTGTTAATCACAAACAAGCGGCTATAGAAAAGATCCTGTTGCTGGATACTTCCCACTCGCGAATGAAATTTTATTCCGACCAGATTAAGCTGCCGGCTGACATCCCATCCTGAATTGGATTTAATCTTTATACAATAAAAAATCCCGCCATGGCGGGATTTTTTATGCAAGCAGAAAGTGAAGTAAAATTTTAAGCTGAAGCAGCAGCCGAGCTTTCGAATTTGGCTGCGGCCTTAAGTGTAACTGTTTTTTTGGCTTTATAGCCGCAATAGCTGCATTGGTAGTGCTTAAGCAGCTCGCCCTCATCGGTGGCAGTGGGCTCTTTTAAAATTTCTTCACGAACCACCTTAAAGGTTTGGTAGTTGCACTCCGGGCATTCCAGTGCATGCAGGTGGCCCGCATACTTTTCGATTTTAATATATCCGGTTTCCTCGTCTTTCCACACGTCATAGTCAACCGAAAATACGTTTTCTTCGGCCTGCATACCTTCATCCAGGTAGGCGTCTTCTTCCTCTTCGCTAAGCAGCTTCATGGGCTTACCGGTTTTGGGCGATATACGCGGACGGTAGCGTAGGGCCTTGAGGCGTTTCTCAATATAAAACGGATAGTAAAACTTCAGCAGATTCTGGATGATGAGAGCCGCAATTAACCCCATGGAAACCGTAATAAATACCCTTACCAGAATCATCAGGGTGTTAATTTCGGTAATGTTCGAGTTGGCATAAAAGCAGGAGCCCAGAATTAAAATAATAGAGGCTATCCATAGAATATTAATTTCATGGCGGCTTATATAATCGTACTTAATTTTCGGGTCACGGGTAGTGGCCAGTTTTACTACGTGCCCCAGTACAATGAGTAAGGCCAGCGCCCACAGGCCATAGGCTAAGTTTTGGGCCAGCCGGTTCCACGGTTCGTATTGTTGTACAATTTCTTCAACCATAGGGTTTTGGTTTTATTATATTACAAATATAAAATAGGCCTTTCAGATTACCTACTTGGCCGAGTGGTTTATCCAAAAAAAAATTGCCATCTAAGTAAAGGCCTTTGGCAATAAAATTCAAGAAATAAGCCGATTATTTTTTAATACCGCAAATATTCGCTTAACCAGGTTGTTATTATCTGGTGAGTTTCTGCGCTGTTTTCCAGCATACCCATATGGGCGGCATTGGGCAAAATTTTAACCAGAACTCGGTTATGGGCAAGCCGGGTGGCCTGCTTTTCAAGGGTTTCAGGGGGTATCAGGGGGTCTTTTGCGCCACCCAAAAACAAAACCTGTCCGGGGTATTCGGTCAGAAAGGGCATTTGGTCCGGCCGGTCGCGCATGGCCCGGGTCCATGCTATAAGGGTATGGGCTTCGATTTTCTGTGCCTCGGGGATAAGTTCCTGGATGGCCGGGTGTGCCGGATTGACAAAAAGGTTTTGAAAGAACGTACGGATAAACGGCCCGGCTCCATGCTTTTCAATGAGTTCAATTACCCGGTTGCGGTTGTTTTTGCGTTCATCGGTGTCGGGCAGGGCTGTGGAATGCACCAACCCAAGGGCCGTTACGCGCTGGGGGTCCAGCCGCGCCATGGCCAAAGCCACATAGCCCCCCAGGCTATGGCCAATAACCGCCAGGTTGTTAACCTTTTCGGCAGCAAGGCGGTTAAGCAGGTGCCTGGCCGAATCCTCAATGGTAAATGGTTCGGTTAGCAGAGGGCTTTTACCAAAGCCAGGCAAATCGGGCAGCAGTACATGGCAGGATTCTGCCAGTTGCTGTGCAATGCCCTGCCATACTTTGTGGGTTTCGCAAAACCCGTGAATGAGTACCACGGCCTTTCCGGTTCCGGCCTGGCTGATATACATAACTTAAACTCTTACCGGAGCTGTTTGCAGAAGTGCCATTACGGCTTTTTTAATGCCCTGGGGATCAAAGCCGCATTCGGCATGGAGTTCATGCTGCTCTCCGTGCTCTACCACGCGGTCGGGGATGCCCAACCTTACCACCTGTGCATGGTACCCATTATCGGCCATAAACTCTAATATGGCGCTGCCGAATCCTCCCTGTATACAACCGTCTTCTACCGTTACAATTTTGGAGTAGCGTGTAAAAATTTTATGCAGCAGGTTTTCGTCCAGGGGCTTTACAAAGCGCATATCGTAATGCCCAATGTCAATACCCTGTTTTTCGAGCTCCTGGCAAACTGTTGCGGCATAATTTCCAATGTGGCCAATGGAGAGTATGGCCAGTTCATTGCCTTCGCGAAGCGTTCGGCCGGTGCCTATTTCAATTTGTTCAAAGGGTGTGCGCCAGTTGGGCATAACGCCCTGTCCGCGAGGATACCGTATGGAGAAGGCCCTCTCTTTTCGGGGTAGCGAGGCGGTATACATCAGGTTGCGCAGTTCCTGTTCATTCATAGGAGCCGAAACAATCATGTTGGGCAGGCAGCGGAAATACGCCAGGTCGTATGCCCCGTGATGGGTGGGGCCATCGGCTCCGGCAAAGCCGGCACGATCCAGGCAAAAATTTACCGGCAGATTCTGAATGCAGACGTCATGGATCACCTGGTCGTAGGCCCGTTGCATAAAGGTGCTGTAAATATTGCAAAAGGGAATGAGGCCCTGGGTGGCCATGCCGGCCGAAAAAGTTACGGCATGCTGTTCGGCTATACCCACATCGAAGGCGCGGTCGGGAAATTCTTTCATCATAATATTCATGGAAGAACCGCTGGGCATGGCCGGTGTTACGCCTACAATTTTGTCGTTCATCCGGGCCAACTCCACCAAGGTGTGTCCAAACACATCCTGGTATTTGGGGGGCTGGGGAGTGTCATAAACCTTTTTGTGAATTTCGCCCGTAATTTTATCGAATGTACCGGGGGCGTGCCAGGTGGTGGCGTTGCCCTTCTCGGCCGGGCCGTAGCCCTTTCCTTTTACAGTAACACAATGGAGTATTTTGGGCCCTTTGATATCTTTCATATCCTGGAGGATACTCACCAGGTGATGAACATCGTGTCCATCAACCGGACCGAAATAGCGCAGGTTGAGCGACTCGAAGAAATTGCTCTGGCTAAGCACGGCCGATTTGATGCCATTTTCAATTTTAGCCACTATTTCCTGCGCGCTTTTTCCAAAAGTTGACAATTTTCCCAACAGGTTCCACACCTCGTCTTTCAATTTATTATAGGTACGCGAAGTGGTGATGTCGGTAAGGTAATCTTTCAAGGCCCCCACGTTGGGGTCAATTGACATGCAGTTGTCGTTCAGAATAATGAGGAGGTTGGTGTTGGATACCCCGGCGTTGTTTAGTCCCTCGAAGGCAATTCCGCCCGTTAGGGCACCATCGCCTATAACGGCCACGTGCTGCCGGTTATGCATGCCCAGATATTGCGAGGCCTGAGCCATGCCCAGTGCAGCCGAAACAGAGGTAGAAGAGTGCCCTACGCCAAACGTATCGTAGGGGCTTTCCGAGCGTTTGGGGAAGCCGGAAATACCCCGGTAAATCCGGTTGGTGTGAAACACATCGCGCCGGCCCGTAAGTATTTTATGGCCGTACGCCTGATGCCCCACATCCCACACCAGCAAATCGTAAGGCGTGTTGAACACATAATGAAGGGCCACCGTAAGCTCTACCACTCCAAGGCTGGCCCCGAAGTGCCCCCCGTAAACCGAAACATTGTCAATAATGAACTGCCTCAGCTCTTCACAAACCTGAAGGAGTTTATCGGGTTCGAGTTTGCGCAAATCTTCCGGACTGTTGATTTGCTGCAGCAATGGTCCCGGGGTTATAAGCATGGTTTGAGGTTTTTGTTTAACGTTTAAAACAACCCTTACCGGGCAAGTGTTCTGGCTTTTCGTACTTCAAAAGTATGAATTTTCCCATCGCGGCACTATTTCGGCTAAAGTGCCTATTTTTGCAGCTTTAATGAGCACGGAAAATACATTCGAAATTAAACTCCCGCTTTTTGAGGGGCCGTTCGACCTGCTGTTGTTTTTTATTGAGCGGGATGAGCTGGATATTTACGATATTCCAATAGCCAAAATTACCAGCGATTTCCTGGATTACCTGCACCACCTCGAAACCCTGAACATTGAAGTGGCCAGCGAATTTATTCTGGTGGCAGCCACCCTTATGCGCATCAAGTCCAAAATGCTGCTGCCCCGCCCTCAGGTTGATGAAGAAGGGAATGAAATAGACCCCCGCGAAGAACTGGTAAAGCACCTGCTGGAGTATAAAAAGTACAAATCGGTGGTGGAGCAGCTTCAGCAGATGGAAGAAGCCGAGCTGGCCAAAGAAAAGCGCGGCAACCTGATGAAGGAAATCAAGTCGCTGGCCGCCAGCAGCAATGTGGAAGCCGAACTTCAGGACATTGACCTGTACAAACTAATGCTGGTGTTTGAAAAGGTGATGAAGCGGTATGAGGCTGAAAAAAACAAGCCGGTTCATCAGATTATTCAGTTTCCGTACACCGTAGAAGGACAAAAAGAATACATTATGAATGAAGTTACCCGCCATGGCCGGGTAGCTTTTACTGATATTATCAGGGCTTACAATTCGCGAATTGCGCTTATTTTTAATTTCCTGGCCATTCTGGAACTACTGGCCCTGGGCGAGCTGAGTATTCAGGTGGGCGATGGGTATAACAATTTCTGGATAGAACCTGCACAGGCTGTTGTATAAACCTGAATTACTTTTCTTCCGGACGGGCATTGTACTCATCCACCAGTCCGCCGGTTAAACGTATCAGGTCGGTTTTCCGGGCAAGCACCGAATAAATGGCCTGATAATTTTCCAGAGCTGCATTCTGGTAATTCTCCTGAACGATTCGCAGGTCTATAGCGCTCAAGGCTCCGTTTTTATACCGTTCATTGGCCAGTTGCAGATTGAGCTCTGCAGCCTGAAGTTTTGCATAGGCAATAGTGGCCACTTGGCGCAACAGGTTGTAGTCATCATAGGTAATAAGCAGCTCGTTTTCTAGTGAAAGTCTGAGCTGATCAATTGACAGCCTGCCGATTTTTTCGCGAAGGCGGGCGTTTTCAATGTTGCGGTTAAACTGCCCACCGTTAAACAGGGTATAGCGCAGGGCAAAGTTGCCGTAAGCTCCGTATGAGTACCCCTCGTTGGTTTGGCGCACCTGCACCGTGCTGTTCTGGTTGCTGATAACGGGCGTGCTGGTATCGCCATTTACATAGCCTATTACCTGGGGCGGCCCTATCCGGGCCCCGAAATTGGCATTAAGCCAGTCGAGCGAACCATTGGCTCCAACGTTTAGTGTAAGGGCGGGCAGGCGGGCAGACATAGCCAACCCGGTGTTAATGCGCAGTAATTCCTGGTTTATGAACTGATTACGCAAATTGGTGTTCGTGCTGCTCATTTTATTGCGCAAATCTTCCAAAGCATAAGTCTCATCCTGGTAGGAAAGCGCATCGGTAAGGACAAACTCTTTTTCAATGGGTTCGTTAAGCAGCAGGTTAAGATTGCGCAGGGCATTGATATAAACCTGCCTTTGCAGCAGGTAGTTGGTTGAGTCGGTAAAGTAGTTGTTCTGTTCCTGCAGCACATCGAAGGTAATGGCGCCTCCCAGTTCTTTGCGCAGCCGAACATATTCCAGGCGCTCGCGCGAAAAATCCATTACCCGTTTGCGCACATCCATGCGCTGCTTTTCCAGCAATGCCGTGTAATAACCCAGAATTATGGATTGAATTACCCGCTCAATAGCCAGCGTGGCATTTCCGTAACTTAATTGTTCCAGTTGTTCCAGCCTGCGTTTTGAAAGCCTTACCGAAAAGCCGTTGAACAGCACAAATTGCACGTCTAACTGGGCATTTACGTTATCAGAAATGTTCTGTCCCGGAACCGCAAACGGGTTGGCTGGCTGGCGATAGGTAATGTTATTGTTTTGATTGGTACTGAAATTAACCACCGGCAGTGCACCTGCCTGACCCCACACATTGTTGCGGTTGGCAATATCCATTTCCAGCTGTTGTATCTGCACATCCAGGTTGTTTTGCAGGCCGCGCTCAATGGCTTGCGAAAGGCTAAGGGGTTCCTGTGCCAATACCATACCGGTAAGCACAGAAAAAAATAAACCAAAACACTTTCTCATCATTCTTTCCGGATTAAGCATCTGCAGCAACACGTACCGAATGGCTTCCGAAGTAACTGTATATAGCCGGTATAACAAAAAGGGTAAGCAGTGTACCGAATATCATACCTCCTATTACGGCTATACCCATAGAAACGCGGCTTTCAGAGCCTGCCCCAAGCGCCAGGGCTATGGGCAGAATACCCAGTATGGTAGAGAGGCTGGTCATGATAATGGGCCTGAATCTGGACTCGGCCGCATCGATAACCGCTTGCATCAGGCCCATACCCTGCTCCTTCCGCTGGTTGGCAAACTCTACTATCAGAATACCATTTTTGGTTACCAAACCAATAAGCATGATGATGCCTATTTGGCTGAAGATGTTGAGTGTTTGATTAAAGTACCACAACGAAAAAACGGCTCCGGCCAGCGCCAGCGGCACGGTAAACATAATTATGAAAGGGTCGCGGAAGCTTTCGAACTGGCCGGCCAGCACCAGATAAATGATGGCCAAGGCAATAAAAAAGGCCTGATAAATAGATGAAGAGCTTTCCATGAACTGGCGTGAAGCACCATCCAGGCTGGTGGTATAGGTTTCGTCCAGCACCTCGCGGGCAATGCGTTCCATTTCGGCAATACCTTCGCCAAGTGCAACACCTCTTGCCAGTTGGGCGCTGACTTTGGCTGACGAATAGCGGTTAAACCTGTAAAGCTGCGGAGGGTTAGAGCTTTCGTAAGTGGTAACCAGGTTGTCGAGCTGCACCAGTTCACCTCGTCTGTTTTTAACATACAGTGTGCGCAAATCAAGCGGTTCGTTGCGATTGGCCCGTTCTACCTGGCCGATGATTTGGTACTGTTTGCCGTCCATAATAAAATACCCGAATCTTGAACCGCTGAGTCCCAGCTGGAGCGTCTGGGCAATGTCCATTACGTTCACCCCAAGTGTACGGGCCTTTTCGCGGTTTATCTCGATATTGATTTCGGGTTTGTTGAATTTCAGGTCAAGGTCCACAAAAGCAAACTTAGGCGAAGCGCTGGCCCTGGCCATAAAGGCCGGAAGTATGTCTTTTAGTTTTTCAAGTTCGGAGGCCTGAATAACAAACTGTACAGGAAAGCCCCATCTGCGATCGCCAATGGTTTGGGCCTGGGTTATAAATGTGCGTACACCGCTAAACTTGCGCACCTTATCCGTGAGGTCATCAACAATATCCTGTTGTGATCGTTCTCTTTCCTGCCGGTCTTTAAGGATTACACGTACAAAGCCAGAGTTAACACCCGAGCCACCGAAACCCGGAGCCGTAACACTTACCAGGCCTTTGTGTTCGGGTACTTCCTTTTGAATAAAAGCTGTAAGCTCGCGCACATAACCATCCATGTATTCGAATGTAGCGCCTTCCGGTGCCTGTAACTGCACCCTGAACTCACTGCGGTCTTCCATGGGCGCCAGTTCGGTGGGCATTCCTGCTCCTACAAAGTAGATAACGGCAGCAGCCAGGGCAACAATTACAAATGCCAGCCACCTGTATTTCATAAAAGCATGGAGCCAGCTGCTGTAACCACTGGTAAGCCGGTTAAAAAAGGGTTCGGTAACCCGATACAGCCACGGCTGCTGTGCCCTGCGCTTTAACAGGAGTGAGCACATCATGGGCGTGAGCGTAAGCGATACAAAAGAAGAAATTACAACAGCGCTGGCCACCACCATGCCAAATTCACGGAACAAACGACCGGTTAGGCCCTGCAGGAAAATAACCGGCAGAAATACCGCCACCAGCGCAATGGTAGTTGAAATTACGGCAAAATAAATTTCGGTAGCACCGCGTTTGGCGGCGTCATGGGGGCTTTCGCCTTCTTCAACTTTGGTGTAAATGTTTTCCAGCACCACAATGGCATCGTCAACCACCAGGCCTATGGCCAGCACAATACCCAGCAACGTAAGCACATTAATGGTAAAGCCCAGCACGTACATAATAAAGAACGTGCCAATAAGTGAAATGGGAATGGTTACCACCGGAATAAGCGTGGTGCGCCAGTCGCGAAGAAAAAGAAATATAATGGCCAGCACCAGGATAAAGGCGATAAAAATGGTTTCGCGTACTTCGGATATGGATTGTAAGATATACCGGGTTGAATCATAGCTCATGGTGTATATTACATCCGGAGGAAGATCGCGCTTTATTTGTTCCAGGCGCTGATACACGCGTTGGGCAATATCAATATTGTTGGCGCCCGGCTGTGCAATGATGGCCAGGGCCACTCCGGGAAGGCCGTCTCTGCGCAGCAAGGTGCGGTCGTTTTCAGGATAGAGCTGGGCATAGCCCACATCGCTGAAGCGAACCACCTGATCGCCGGTTTCTTTAATGATCAGGTTGTTAAAATCTTCTACGGTGGTGAGTCGCCCTTTGGTGCGCACGGTAAGTTCGGTGGTTTGGCCTTCAACGCGGCCTGAGGGCAACTCTACATTTTCACGGCTTACCGCCTGCAGCACGTCCGAAGGTGAAAGTTTTAGTGATGCCAGCTTAATGGGATCCATCCATAGCCGCATGGAATAGCGCTTTTGTCCCCATATTTGTACCGAGCTTATGCCCGGAATGGTTTGCAAGCGTTCCTTAAAGACGTTTTCAACAATTCGCGAGAGCTCAAGCGGGTCGCGCTTTTCGCTCATCACGGTAAAGAACATGATAGGGCTGGAGTCAGCATCGGCCTTTTCTACCACAGGGGGATCGACATCGGGCGGCAGACGGTTCATTGCCCCCGACACCTTGTTACGCACGTCATTGGCTGCAGCTTCCAGGTCAATACCCAGCTCAAATTCAACCGAAATATTACTTTGGCCTTCGCGGCTTTGAGAAGTAATGGTTCGGATACCCGGTATGCCATTTATGGCCTCTTCCAGCGGCTCGGTGATCTGCGATTCAATGATATCGGCATTGGCACCCACGTAGTTTGTCCTTACGGTAATAACCGGAGGGTCGACACTGGGAAATTCGCGAACACCCAGATAGGTAAAACCAATGACACCAAACAGCACAATAACCAGCGAGAATACCGTGGCCAGTACCGGGCGATTAATGCTTATGTCTGAAAGACTTGCCATTAGTTTTGGAAGTTAACCAGTGAAACGCTGACCGGGGCTCCCGGGCGCAACTGCAAAATGCCGGTTGTAATAACCGTATCGCCTGCTTCAAGCCCCGAAAGTATCTCTACCTGGCGGTCGGTGCGCAGGCCTATCTCCACCCGTTTCTCGGCAACCTTACCCCCCTGGTTTACAAATACCTTGTGTCCCTGAAGGTCGGGTATGAGGGCTTCTGAGGGCACCAGCAGGGCATTTTCGATGGTTTCCAATATCAGTTCAACCCTTACGAACTGGCCTGGCAGCAGCAAGCCTTCGGGGTTGCTGGCCAGTGCGCGCACTTTAAGGGTTCGGGTGTTTAGGTCAATCTGCGGTTCAACGGCATATACTTCGCCTTCAAAGGTGCGCGGGTCGTTTTCAATGGTAAAGCGCACTTTCTTTCCGGTGCGTACCTGGGTGCTGTAACGGCTGGGAAGGTTAAATTCTATTTTAGCAGGGTTAAGGTTGTAAAGCGTGGCCACTGTTGTGCTGGGACTTATGTAAGCACCCTCGCTTACAAAACGAAAGCCAATTGTGCCGTCAAAAGGGGCGTAAATACGGGTTTTTGCCAGCTGGGCTTCCAGCAGCTTTATATCGGCAATGGTGGTGTTTAACCGGTTCAGGGCGTTATCGTATTCCTCCTGGCTTATGGCATCTTTTTCCAGCAGCTTGCGTTGGCGGAACTCAATGTCCTGGTTAAGTTTGCGGTTGTGCTTTTGCTTTTCCAGTTGTGCCACCAGTTCGTCATCGTTGATTTCCAGGAGCAGTTGCCCCTTCTTAACATTTCTTCCTTCATCAAAATAGATTTTGGAAATTTTTCCTGATGCCTCTGGTCTGAGTTCCAGCGACTCGTTGGGTAAAATGGAGCCTGTAAAAATGAGGCGATTATCCAGCCTGGAAGGTGTTATGATCACGGCCTCTACAGGCAGGGGTGGCGGGGCTCCCGGATTTCTTGCAAGCTGAGGGCTGCTGTTGCGGCTGCCCAATAAATCGAGTTTGGGCAAGGCTATTAAAAAAATTACAATGGCCACAACGCCCGTGGTTATAATGGTTTTTTTCATGGCTTCTCAACGCTGCTTTTGCTTTTTCCCTTTTCCAGCCACTTTGTATGGAGCGCCAGTACCTGCGGAAGTACCGGCCGGTTGTCATCGTTTACAATAACAAAATCGGCCAGCTTTAAGGCTTCGTTTTCAGGCAACTGGCGTTTCATGATTTCCCTTACCTGTTTCTCTGAGCGCTGCGGGTCGCGCTTCAGCACCCGTTTTACACGCAATGCTTCCGGGGCTAATACCACACCGGTTTCGTCCAACTGGCGAAACGACCCGGCTTCAAACAGCAGGGCTGCTTCTTTTATTACATAAAGATAACCCTGCCTGGTTTTCAGCCACTCAGCATAGTCTCTCGCCACTGCCGGATGTACCAGCTTATTGAGCACTTCCAGGCGCTCGTTGTTTCCAAAAACAGTGTCGGCCAGAAATGGAGTGTTCAGGGTTCCGTCTTCCCTGAACGACAAACTTCCGAATTCCTTTTTTATGCTTTGGATAAGTATTACATCTGAGGTCATTACGGCTTTCGCGCGGCTGTCGGCATCGTATACGGGTACCCCCAATGTGCTGAAAATCCGGCACACTGTGCTTTTACCGGAGCCTATGCCCCCGGTAATGCCTATTTGCAGGGGCGTCATGTTATTAAAACTTAACCGTAAGGGTATCGGTTCGGTCAACCCGCATATACGCAGGTACGTTTACCAGGGTTGGCAAAATTTTATGAGTGCCCCTTGGGTAGCCATTGAGGTCTATTACGGCCTTGATATGCTGCAGGGCAGTGGTATCGGTGAATGATGCCGGCATGCTTACCACGCATTTTACATATTTAATTTCCAGCTGGGGCGTAAATCCGGCTGGAAGATTTTCCAGAACAATGGGAAGATCCAGGACAGCCTGCCGGGCTCGTTCTACCGGAATCGTTATGGCTATACGCGAGGGCTCGAACGTGAGTGATGTGTGCGGGGGTACCAGCTCGACTTCATCGGAGAAGGAGGACCGAAGGTTGCGTTCAGTTAATTCCGGTTCAATAAAGTCGGGCAGGCGGGTAACAATTTTGGCGGGTCCCTGAACCATAATCGTGTCGGGCTGCAGGATTGGGTTGCCGGAGGGGAGGTAACCTGTGGCCACAAACCGGTGAGCAGAATCGAGCTTTACCCTGATTTTCCTGTGCACAAGGCGGTCAATGTCGATGTACAGCGTGTCGGCCAGCACATAGTTTATCTGAAGGTTTTCTGATTGTGAGGAGAACAGCGGGGTTAGTGAAGCGCCTACAATTTTCTTTACCTCGGCCGGCCGCTCCAGCGTAATGACGAAGGGCGCCACCTTAAGACCTGAGTTTTTTTTTAGCAGTTCCCATCCTATTCCGGTTACATTCATCCGAATATGGTCGGGCAGGGGATTTACCGGCACAAATTTTTCGCGGTCGTATTCAAAGTGTAACGGAAAATTTATGTTGGCCGTGTGGGTTTGGTTCATGGCATTGAATATCCAGAACAAAACAGCGGCAACCACACTCAGTGTTACGGCTTTCCAGTTTCTGCGGTTAAACTTCAGCGCCTGAAATATGGAGTATACAAAACCCATGAAGGGTTAATTTTTGCGTGCGGCACGTGTATTTTCCATCGATATGGCACTTTTGTTAAAGCGAATGCGGCCTCCTTTTTCCACTTCCAGTACCACGGTATCGCCCTCCAGCTCGACAACGCGGCCATGTGCTCCGCCAATGGTAACTACGTAATCGCCTTTTTGTATTTCATCGATGAATTTTTTCTGATCCTTTGCTTTTTTCTGCTGGGGTCTGATCATAAAAAAATAGAAAATCAGAATCATCAGCCCCATCATTACGTAAAAGCTGGTGGCACTGCCCTGGGCCGATGCCTGTAAAAGTATTTGTGCTGTCATAGATATTGGTTTTTGCCCGGCAAAATTAGGCTATAAAAACGGCATCCCAAATCCGCGCCGGACCTGGGATGCGTGCCTGTCTGAATTCGGGAGTTATTTCTGATCTTTGGGTGTAACCATGGCTTTAAAGCGCAGGGTGGTAACCTGCGGCCAGGTGTTGGCTGTTACGTTTACCGATTTTTGCTGAATATTGGGTTTGCCGTTGCTGTCGAATTCCACTTTAACAAAGCCTTCTCCGCCCACCGGTATGGGTTCCTTGCTCCAGTCAGGAGCGGTGCATCCGCACGAAGGTTGTACCTTGCTGATGATGAGGGGCGCTTCGCCTGTGTTCTTGAATTTAAAGGTATAGCTCACCTTTTCTCCTTCTTTAATGGTGCCAAAATCGTGCTCGGTTTTTTCGAACGAAAAGGCCGGGAGCGGGCCTTCGGGTTTTTGTTCCTGCCCTACAGAAACAACGTCCTGCCCGTCGCCATTGAAGGTTTTGGGGGCGTTGTTGTTTTTATTGCCCTCCAGCTGGGCCAGGCGGGCTTCCAGAGCGGCTATTTTCTTTTCTGCCTCCTTGTCTTTGCAGGCTACGGCAAAGGCCAGAATCAACAACAGGGTAATCCACTTAGTCTTCATAAACGCAGGTTTTATTTCTCCTTACTACCTTTAATTTTTCCTAAAAGTTCATCTACATCTTCCAGCAGGCGTTCGGCTTTTTCGCGGGCATCGTCTACCACGCGTTGGCCTTCTGAACGGGCACCCGTTATCAGCGGATTTTCTTTATCCTCGATGAGGTCGTTAAGAAAGTCCCGCAGCATGTTGCGGTATTTTTCCAACTGGAAAGAGAGCTTTTGGCGGGTGTTTACACCCTTGTCGGGGGCGTAGAGTATCCCTAAAATGGCGCCGGTGGCAGCGCCGGCCAGAAAGGCGAGTAACAGGTTTCCGCTTTTTTTGCCCATTGCTTGTGGTGTTTAACCTGATGAAAGGTGGGGACAAAAATACCAAATCTGCCGGGTTTTTGAGCCTATTTATTGTCTATTAGTCCACGACCGCTCTTTTTTATATAACCGGCTTCTGTCAGCTCGCGGGCAAGTACGTCTAAAATGCCGTTGATAAATTGGCGGCTTTTGGGTGTGCTGTAGCTTTTGGCCAGCTCGATGTATTCGTTAATCGTAACCTTTACGGGTATGGAGGGGAAACTTACCATTTCGGTAACAGCCATTTCCAGAATTACCTGGTCGGTAAGGGGCAGGCGTTCTACCTCCCAGTTTCGGGTGTTGGCTGCAATGCGACTGCGGTATTGGTCGGGCAGGAAGGCAGCGCCTTCGAATAGTTTTTCCATAAACTCACGGTCTTCGTCCCAGTTTAACGAAAGGGCATGGAGTTTAAGGGGTTCGGCGTTGCCGGGTTTCCATGCCTTGATGGTTTTTTCCACCATGCCTTTAATGATTTCGCAGTCTTCGGCCCACCGCAAAATTTCCGACTCGAAATATTCGCCTATCGGGGTTTTGCCCAGTATAAGTTTCCGGAATACGTGCAGCATCATTTTTTTCTGCGCTTCTTCTCCCAGTTCTTTTCGGTCCAGGTATTCCATGTAGATGGCATCGGCTTTCAGCACATCGCGCACCCAACGCCGGATGTCGGCCTGCCTGGCCGACCAGGCCCGGTTTAACATAAGGTTTACTGTAGCTGTTTGCCTTAGCGCTCCAATCCAGGGGTTAGTGGTGTAGTTGCGGTGGTCTATTTTTTTGTCCAGCGCTGCTGCATCGGCCAGTGCCACGGCCAGGGCCAGCACCGACAGGTACAGCTCGTCCAGTCTTTGCACTTCGCTCACCAGGTTGGTTTTAAACCAGGCAAAGTCTTTTTGCACTCCCTGGCGGTAAGCATGCAGCGCTTCTTCTACAGTGCGGGTTATTTCCGGATTGTCGTGTTGCGGAGTCTGGTGGCCTGCAAATACCTGCTCAAACAGGGCTATTGCCTGTTTTTTGTTTGCTTCCAGCTGGCGGCGGTCAGGTTGCACCATGGCATTGAGGTCGGGCGAGAACTTCTGGCCTATGGCGTCAAGCGCAAGCATATAGTTAGCATCGCGGCCCTGGTGAAAGGCAAAAAGGCTTTGCATAACCTTTATTCTGAGATTCCGCCTGTTAAGCATGTAAGAAATGTAGACTCAAAAATACGGTGTTGGGATGAGGTAAAAAAAGAAGCGGAGCAAAAAACCCCGCTTCGGTATGTACTTATAGTTTAGTAATAAGTTATCGCGGTATTCTTACCCGGCCTACTTCTTCTATTCTGGATTCGGCCATTTTAATGGCGGCTTCCTGGGCGCTTATTTTTTCGTGCGAGGCCATGTTAAGTATGTTCAGGCAGGTGTCGTATATTCGTTCGGCCTGTTCGAATACCCGTTTGCGGTTGTAATGTCCAAGGTATTCGTTGTACACGTTTATTAAACCCCCGGCATTTATCAGAAAATCGGGTGCATAGGTAATGCCGCGGTCCTGCAGCATGTAGCCGTGGCGTATTTCGTCTTTTAGCTGGTTGTTGGCAGCTCCGGCTACTATGCTGCATTTTAAACGGGGTATGGTGTTGTCGTTCAGCGTGGCGCCCAGTGCGCAGGGGGCATAAACATCCACATCCAGGTCATATATGCTTTCCTGGTTTACAGGTGTTACCTTGAATCGGAGGGTCAGATCTTTTACCTTTTCTTCCGATATATCGGTAATGAACACTTGTGCATTTTCTTTTACCAGGTACTCAACCAGGTGCATGCCCACCTGGCCTACGCCCTGCACGGCAATTTTGCGGTTGGTAAGGCTGTCGTTGCCAAATACTTTTTTTGCCGAAGCCTTAATACCCAGGTAGGTGCCGTAGGCCGTAACGGGCGAAGGGTCACCGCCACCGCCCATGGATTCGGGCAGGCCGGTAACATAGCGCGTTTCCATGGCTATGTATTCCATGTCGGCCGTTTTCATGTTTACATCTTCGGCGGTAATGTATTTGCCGCCCAGGCTGTTAATGAACTTGCCGAATCTGCGCAGGAAAGCTTCGGTTTTTTGTGTTTTGGCATCGCCAATAATTACTGCTTTTCCGCCTCCAAGATTCAGGCCAGTAATGGCTGCCTTGAAGGTCATGCCCCGTGAAAGGCGCAGCACATCGGTGAGCGCTTCCTGTTCGGTTGCGTAGTTCCACATGCGGGTGCCGCCCAGGGCCGGGCCCAGCGCGGTGTTGTGTATGCCAATAATGGCTTTCAGACCTGTGGGCTCGTCATAGCAAAACACTACCTGTTCATGCCCCAGCTGTGCCAGTGCACCGAACAGCCCGGTTTCGGATTTCTTTAATTCGCTTACTTCCATGAATGCATTAATTTGCGGCCGAAGCCGGCACAAAGGTAAGGGCTTCTATTAGTTTTTCCATGCTTCTAAAACGTTTGCAAAAACTTTGTGTTTTTTATTTCGTTTTAAAAGGCATTGGCCAAATTTTCCTTCATGAAGGAACTTAAATACCTTAATAAATATCTGCGCAAATACCGCAGGCTGCTGTTTTGGGGAACGGTTTATGTGATTATTTCCAACCTGTTTCAGATTTTTCCGGCCCAGCTGGTAAGGCAGGCCATTGACCTGGTGGTAGAGAAAATCGGTCAGTTGCAGCAACTTGCTGATGCCGAGGGTACTGCTTCTTTTTACCGAAGCCTCACCATTTTAACGGTTCTTATTCTGGTAATGGCGGTGCTGCGCGGTTTTTTTCTTTATCTGGTGCGGCAAACGCTTATTGTTATGTCGCGCCATATTGAGTTCGATCTGAAGAACGAGATTTTTGCACATTACCAGCAGTTGTCGCTCGGGTTTTACCGAAGAAACAATACTGGCGATTTAATGAACCGCATATCGGAAGATGTAAGCCGCGTAAGAATGTATTTGGGACCGGCCATTATGTACGGACTTCAGCTTATCACGCTGTTTGTAATTCTTATACCGGTAATGTTCGCAATAAGCACAAAACTAACGCTGTACGCGCTTATTCCGCTTCCGCTCCTTTCGCTGAGCATTTACTGGGTTAACAACAGCATAGAAAGGCGATCGGAGCGCATTCAACGCAGCCAGTCGCAGCTTTCCACTTTTGTACAGGAGGCTTTTAGCGGCATACGGGTGCTCAAGGCCTTTCACCGCGAAGAAGAGTCCATAAACGGTTTTGACCGGGCCAGTGAGCATTACAGGCAGCAATCGCTTAAGCTTACTCGCGTGCAGGCGCTGTTTTTCCCGCTTATCACAGCCCTTATTGGGCTTAGCACGCTGCTGGTTGTATATGCCGGCAGCGCAGAAGTAATTGCTGGCAACCTCACCATAGGTCATATAGCTGAATTTATAATTTATGTAAACCTGCTTACCTGGCCTGTTACCTCGCTGGGCTACACTTCCAGCCTGGTGCAGCGGGCCGAGGCCAGCCAGAAACGGATAAATGAATTTCTCAAAACAGTTCCCGAAGTACGCACAGAAAAAGGGCTGGTACGCACCATAGCTGGTAAAGTAACTTTCGACAACGTTGGCTTTGTATATCCCGAATCGGGCATAGAAGCCCTTAAAAACATTTGTTTTACCGTTGAGCCTGGCCAGTCGCTGGCCATTATCGGCACCACCGGATCGGGCAAAAGCACCATTGCCAACCTTATAACCCGCATGTACGATGTTACGAAAGGAGAGGTACGCATTGATGATATTCCCATTCAGCAATACGATTTAACCTGTCTGCGCAGCCAGATTGGCTACGTACCGCAGGATGTGTTTCTTTTCAGCGACACCATTTACAACAACATCGCCTTTGGGGGTACCCACGAGCTAACCCGTGAACAGATTGAACAGGCAGCCCGCGATGCCGATGTGCTGCACAATATCCAGCGATTTCCGCAGGGCTTCGACACACGCATAGGCGAACGGGGCATTACCCTGTCGGGCGGACAGAAGCAGCGAGTATCCATAGCCCGTGCAATTGTTCATGAGCCACGCATCCTTATTCTGGATGATGCCCTCTCGGCCGTAGATACCAAAACCGAACACAACATCCTAAACAACCTGAGGCGCATTATGCAGGGACGCACCACCATTATTATTTCTCACCGGGTTTCATCGGCCAAGCTGGCCAATAAAATTATTGTACTGGTTGATGGCCAAATGGCAGAAGAAGGCACACATGAAGAATTAATGCAAAAAGAAGGTTTTTACCGCGAACTATACGAGAAGCAGGTGAACATGGAAAAGGAAAGCAGCCTGTAATAACCCGTAAAAGTTTTAGAAAATATACCTGATGCCTACCCCGCCCTGCACCCGCCTGTATCCGGGATCTTTCAGCAGGTCGTTGTACACATCCAACTCCATAAAGGCCGACATAGGCAAACGAAAATATGAATACTCAATGCCAATAGTGCCCTGTATGCCGTAGGTAAACCGCCGGGCATCTGTTTGTTCAATTTTGTTTTCCAGCGGGCCGTCATTAATAAAAAAATTGTAGGTGAGTGATGCGTTGCGTACTTCCCAACCCGGACCAAGGTACAGTTGCAGACCAGGACTAATCTTATCCAGTTTTATGTGATAAAGCACCCTGATTTCGCCCACCCAATCGGCTTTAACCGTATGCGTAAGGTACTCCACGCTTTGTCCGGGGCCCAAAGTGTCAGGCTCGGTGTAATCCGGAAATTTTTCCCGATAGTAACGGCTGTACAGGCCACTGGCCGACCGGCCGAAGTCTAGGCCAAATGAAAAATGCTTGCTGGCGTAAAACTTATAGGTAAAGGCAAACGGATCGCCCAGCTTAAAGCCAATACCCTGATAAGGATACCCCGAATCTTCAAACACCGGGCATACAATACGTGCCTTGGCCCGATTTATTTTAATTACGTTATAGTTATGGTTGCTGCGCTGATGAACCGTGCGGCCACCGTGGTGAACCCTGGGTTTCTGAGCCAGCAGCACGGCCGGCATAAGGGCTATGACAAGACTGATGATAAATCGCATTACAGCAAATATAAGCTATTGAAAGAAACCCCTTTACCTCCTGCCGGTTATACCGCATATTTATACTGCATTTGGTAGAGTTGGGCGTACAAACCATTTTGCTGCAACAGGTTTTCGTGGGTGCCGCTTTCGCGGATTTCCCCATGGTCCAGCACAATGATTCTGTGGGCACGTTGAATGGTGCTTAGGCGGTGCGCAATGACGATGGCCGTGCGCCCATACATCATCTTATCTATAGCCTGCTGAATCATTTCTTCTGTTCCATGGTCAACCGATGAGGTGGCCTCGTCCAGCACCAGAATACCGGGATCGTACACCATGGCTCGGATAAAGGAAATAAGCTGGCGTTGACCTACCGAAAGGGTGGCGCCCCGTTCCATTACATTATACTGCAGGCCTCCGGGCAACCGTTCTATGAAACCCCGCGCACCCACAAGGTCTATGGCATGCCAAACCATATCTTCGGTAACTTCGGGGTTGCCCAGCGTAATGTTGTTTAAGATGGTATCGGAAAAGAGGAACACATCCTGCAGTACCACCCCGATGTTTCTGCGCAGGGCACCCAGGTTGTACTCCCGCAGGTCGCGGCCATCAATTAAAATGCTTCCTTTTTGAAAGTCATAAAACCCGCACAACAGGTTGATGATGCTCGATTTACCGGCACCGGTAGCTCCTACAAACGCAACCGTTTCGCCAGGCTTAATGGAAAACGATATATTTTTCAGTACATATTGTTCATCGTTATAGGCAAACCAAACACCCTGAAAGGCCACTTCGCCCTGTATTGAAACGGGAATGTACGTGCCCTCCTGCTGCATATGCTGGCGGTCGTCCAGCAGGTTTATAATCCTGGAAGTACTCACAACCCCCATCTGCAGCGTATTGTAGCGATCGGCAATCATGCGAATGGGGCGAAAGAACATTTGAATATACATGATGAAAGCTATAAGCTTTCCCACAGTAATACCTGTTTCTTCAAAATGCAGGGCCCCACGTGCACCATACCATACCAGCAAGCCAATGCCTGCTGCCGAAATAATTTCGGCTACCGGAAAGTAAATGGAATAATACAGCACTGACCGCAAATTGGCCTGTCGGTGCTCATCGTTTATGGCTTTGAATTTTTCGTACTCGCGCTTTTCGCTGGCAAATATCTGCACAATGCTCATGCCGGTAATGTGCTCCTGCACAAAGGTGTTGAGGTTGGCTACGGCATTGCGCACATCATTAAAGGCCACTTTTATCTTTTCTTTGAAAATGTAGGTAGCAATAAGCAGCAGGGGCAGTGTGGCCAGGCTTATAAGGGTAAGGCGCCAGTCCTGATAAAACATAAAAGCAAGAATAAAGGCAAGCTGTAGCAGGTCGCTTACCAGGGCAGCCAGGCCTTCGCTGAAAACATCGGCAAGGGTTTCCACATCGCTTATGGTGCGTGTTACCAGCCTGCCAATAGGTGTTTTGTCAAAAAAACGAAGTTTAAGGTACACCAAATGTCGATACAGCCGGGTGCGTATATCGCGAATAATCTGCTGGCCCAACCATCCCGAAAGATAGGTGTGCACATACTGCATGGCCGTTTGTAGCAACAACAGAGCGATGAGCAGGGCAATCATGCGAACCATGCCGGCATATTCGCCCTGTGCTACCGGATTATCGAGCGTAAACTGGATAAGATACGGCCGCAAAGGCGACAGCACACCAACGGCCAGCGTAATAAAAACCAGTATGTAAAAGCGACCGCGATAGGGCCGCACAAATTCCATTAACCGCTTAATAACGCGCCAGTCAATGATGTTACCGCTGCTTATCTGTTCTTTTTCCATTGTAGTATTGCTGTACAACGCACAAACTTACCGGTTTACGGCTTGTGCCGAAGGCGGGTTTTTGACAATAAACTGTGTGCCGCCGCTAAAGTAAATAAAACCCATAAACTTTCGGTTTTTGCATCACCCCTGCCCTGCTTTTAACAGGCCACGGTGGCAGTTTGCCTTATTGTAAATTTCTAACAACCAAATGTTTTTATTCGGTTTATTGTAACACCATCAGCGAAACGGTGGTGGGGCCTGCTGCCGCGGTTGTACAATTCGGGAAGGGCAGGCCTTTGTGTTGAATTTTTTCTCAACAGCAAGATTCAGAGTGCCGGCATTACCTGCTCCTATGCCACGAATGATGAATATTTGGATGAGCGCCTCAGGCTGTTGCCCCTTTTAAAAAGAGCTAACATTGCTATGGTTGTACTGTGTTTTACACACCAACATGCTTATTGCTTCATCAGACATTCGGCCAGGCGCAGTAAGGTTGTGCGCAAAACCTGCCGGATTTTACCGGCCCGCTGCTGGTGATATTGTTTTTCAGCATCGTCCATGTACACCAGCTTGCTCATCTCTAACTGAAGGGCATGTTGGTTTTCGGATGGCCGGCCATACCAACGTGTAATGTGCCCTCCGGAAAACGGATAATTGTGGCTTACCGCCAAACCCGATTGTTCCAGACTTTTCAAAGCTATTTCAATGAGTCCCGGTGAGGCAGTGGTACCCCCGGCATTGCCCAGAATCAGGAAGGGAAATGGCTCGGGATGAATGGTGGGCACGTAATGCCGGATGGAGTGGCAGTCCCACAGCAATACGGTGCCGAAACGGGTTTTGAGTTCCTGCAGGAGGTGTTGTAATTGCTGGTGGTAGGGTTTATAGTAATGCTGCAGCCTGTATAGTACTTCGTTATCGGGTACGGCCCTGCGTTTATCGCAGTAAAGCGGTTCTCCGGTAAAGGTGGTTACCGGGCATAGGCCGGTTATCAGGCGGCCATCGTGGTAAAGGGGTTGGTTATCAGGTGGGCGGTTAAGGTCTATTACCCACCTGTGATAAACAGCGTGTATTACTGTAATGCCCATGGCCGGGGCAAAGTCGTACAGCGTATGAACAAACCAGTCGGTGTCGTCAGGCCGGTTAATGAGATGAGGTTTGAAGGCAGGAATGAGTTCATCCGGAAAAACGGTGCCGCAGTGCGGGATGCTCAGCAATACAGGAAGGGGTTCGCCTTCCGGCTGAAGAATCTGAAAAGGGCGCATGGTTTAACGGGCAGCCTTGTTCTTTTTCAACTGTTCCAGTTGGGTTAAGAGGTCATTTTTTTCGCGCTCAGCCCTTTCAAGGGCTTCGGTCATTTGCTGTTCCATGGCCTGCACACGCTGCACAGCCTCTTCGGTATCGATAAGGGCTTCTTCGTATTTGGCTTTCCATATTTCCGATTCTTTTTCAAGATGCCGGATGCGCTCCCATGTGTAGGTACTCCATGCCAGGGCACAAATGGTTATAACAATCAGTACAGCAGTTAACGGCTTAAACTTCATAGGATTAACGCTTTAATGTATTTCGGCTCAGTTCGGTGCGGATGTTTTGTAAAGCCTCTTTTTCTTTTTCCAGGGCTATTCGAAGGCGTGCAGCTTCGCCACGTGCGGCTTCTGCCTCCTGCGTACAGGTTTTGATCTGCCGGTACAAGTCCTGCACTTTATCGCGTTGAACCTGGGCCTCGTGCCGTTGGGTGTACCCATAATAAAAGGCAAAACCAGCCAGCAGAAACATAACAACAGAGCGTATCTTTTCTTTCATGTTGTACGGCTTTTTAATTTCCCCGGTTAAAGGTAGGTATTATTTATGCCTTTTTTTCTTTCGGGGCAGGTCTTTGTTGTTGGAGGATTGGCCCTCTTTTGCTTTTAGCTTCAAGATCTCCATGCGCAGCGAATCGCGCTCTGCCTCCAACTTTTGTACATCTTCCGGGGGATAAGCAAAACCGGGCGGCAGATCAGCGCGCACCAGCCGGCTTTTAAGTGCCATAATGCGGTTAAACGATTCGTCAATACGCTGCCTGCTTATACTGCCTTCTTCAATCAGTTTGCGGATAATGCGATGCACGGCGTCAACCGTGCGTTCTTCGCTGCCCTGTATGTTGTTCGAGAAGCAGAGGATATCAACCCCTGCCTGTATGGCCAGCCGGATGGCTTCTTCAAGGCCGTAGTGTTTGGTAATGGCCTGCATCTGCATGTCGTCAGAAAACACCACACCGTTAAAACCCATTTGTTTGCGCAGCAGGCTGTCAACCATGCGCCTTGACAGGGTACCTGGCAGGCCGGCGGGGTCTAACCTGGTGTTTACTATATGAGCAGTCATTACGGCATCGGCCATACCCTGTTCCAGCAGCCTGCTGTAGGGAATCAGTTCGGTTTTGCTCCAGGTCTTTGAAACATCGGCCATGCCGAAGTGCGAATCGGCCAGCGAACTGCCGTGCCCCGGAAAGTGCTTCAGCACGGTAAGCACGTTCATGCGCCTGTGGGCTTCAATAAAAACAGCTGCCCGTTTGGCTACGGTATCGGGGTGATCAGAAAATGCGCGCCCGTAACCATAGATTACCGTATTGGCCGGATTTGCGCCCAGGTCTACACAGGGTGCCAGGTTAACGTTAATGCCAAGGCCTGCCAGCGTGGCTGCAATGGCTTCGGCATAGAAGCGGGTTGAGTCGGGCGAAGTACCCATTTCCTTTGCTGTTATGGTGCGCGGAAATCCGTATCGTTCTTTCAGCCTGTTTACCCGGCCGCCTTCCTGATCAATGGTAACCAGCAGGGGCAGTGGCGCAGCCCGGCTGTACGTCCATATCATTTTTTTTAATGCAGCAAATGCTGTGTTAGTTCTGGGGATGTTTTTTTCAAAGAGAATAATGGCTCCTGCTTTGCCTTTTCTTATTTCTTCCAGTACCCCGGGGTCCACTTCGGCTTTCGGAAACCCGATTAAAATCATTTGTCCTATTTTCAGGTCCAGGCTGTCTTGTGCCTGCACCAGGCTGCACAGCAGCCAAAAAACAACTGTCGACCGGTATTTTGTGTTACAGTTTATCATGTATGGTTTTCAGAATAATTTCCATTTCCCGGCGTAACCCGTTTACCGGCTGCACGTAGTTGCTGTTCATAAAACTAAAAATCAGCACGCGGTTTTTTCGGGTAATTAAAAAACCGCTCAGGCAGTGGTTGTTGCTAAGCGTGCCGGTTTTTGCGAAAATATAAGGCTTTTGGTTATCACTGGCTTGATACCAGTTGTTGCGTGGGGTGGTACGGTTATAGCGCGACAGGCCCGAGCCGTCAACCCATACGGGCCTGTCGGGAAGGTCGTTCAGGCGCGTTGCAAGCATAAACCGAATAGCGGCTTCGGGTTTCAGCGAGTCGGTGAGCACCCAGGCGCACATCAGCAGCAGCTGTTCACTTATAAAATTGTCGCTTTCCTGCATCATGGTTTTGCAGAGGCTGTCGGTGCGAACGCTGTACACAATACGGGCATTTTGCCGGTTAACGGTAAGGCCGGGCAGGGGTTCAACCCTTTTTTTGAGGGTATCCTGCAGCAATTCGGCTGCAAGGGTGAGTGATGTTTTAAAAGGCACTTGCCACTCTTCGGGTCGCATGAGGTTTCTGGCAGGTGCATATTCCAGGCGGTTGGATTGCCATTCGCGCAAAAGCATGGTGCGGTCGGTGCTGTCGGCCTGCCAGAAGTATTTTTTAAAAAACCCGGGGGTAACGGTTGTTTTTCCTGTTTGGCTGCGCAACACGGTAAAATAGTTGCCATACACCGGAAAGGAAGATCGTTCGGCCGAGTAGCTGTACCGGTAATCGCTCCACGCCCAACCGGGGCCCAGCGGAGGAGCATACAGGGGGTTATCGGCCAGGTACAGTTGGCCCTGAAAATTGCGCAGAAAATCGATAATGGCCGGAGAGTGGCAGGTGCCCGGATTTAGAAAGGAGGGATCTCCTGTGCCGCAGAATATCAGTGAGTCGTCCCGGATTTCGTAAAGCAAGGCGGGGATGGAATCGCTCAGCACGTTAAGAGCAGTGTAAAACGTGAGCACCTTGGTGTTGGAAGCCGGTGTAAAATACCGGTCGCCCTGATAGCTGAATATAATCCTGTCTTTTTGGGGGTTGTACAATACAAATCCGGCATGGTGTTTAAACCGGCTTTCCAGTTTACGAAACGTTCGGGTAAGGGCCGTTCGCGAAACAGGTGAGCAGGCCGCCAGAACAGATACGATGAGGCACAGCAGGCATCTCATATTCCGTATCTTGATTGCAGAATTTTAACATGGTGTATGTTATGCCCGGCAATTACATAGGCAATATTCAGTACCGATATCCGGTTGCCATTGGCTATACCGGTGCGCCTCAGCATATCGGGGGTAAAGGAGAGAAACAAATCGATGGTTGAGGCACGAAGCCGATTCAGTTCTTTAAGGTGGGTTTCAACCGGGCGTGCATTGGCGTTCGATTCGGGGGCGTAACGTGCTTCATCAAAGCCGGGCAATTCCGTTTCATCGTTTCGTGCGAAGCGCAGAGCCCTGTAGGCAAAAACGCGTTCGGCATCCTGTATGTGTCCCAGCACCTCCTTGATGGTCCATTTACCGGGCGCATAGGCGTAAGTTCCGCGTTCTTCGCCCACGTTCAGCATAACATTTTGCAGTTCTTCATTCGACCATACCAACGCTTCGAGATGCGGAAGGTGGGCCACATAATTTACATAGCCCAAATAAAACGGGGGCAGGTTATCGTTGTCGGGTTTTGTTTTCATCCTCCAATATAATTCACAGGCGCTGATTCTTTTCAATGGAACGAAGCATGATATTCCGCAATTTCCCCTCTACCGGAAGGATAATGAAGGCTATCATTACCTGAATCATGAACTCTGCCACCGGTCCGCCGCCTACCTGCAGGGTAGTGCCGGCCACTGTTTGAATAAATTCTATGAGAATAATGATGGACAGCAGCGACAGAATGCGGCTTACAATGCGGTAACGGCTGCTTAACCTGAACGATGACAGCACCAGCAGCGAAAACACGCCAAACTCAAGGGCGTAGAACCACCAGCGTTTCCAGTAGGGCGGAAGTACCACAATAGGAAGTGCCTGTATGTTAGCGGTTAAGCCATCTGGTGCCTGCGCCTGCACTTCAAGCCGGTATTTTCCTTCAGGCAGAAAAGGAAAGTCGAGCACGGCATGGTCGGGCGACCAATCGCTCCATGAATTAACCAGCCCGGCCAGCCGGTATCTGTATTTTACGGCTTCGGGCATGTTGTATTCGGGAAGGACTACCTGCACCTGTACCGAATTGTTTTCGCCAATAAGCCGCACAGGAAGGGGTATCTGTTCAACCGGCTTATCGTTTATTTTAACTTGCCTGATGAGCAGGGAAAAAGAAGCGGTAACCGGCAGGAGGGCATCCTGCCTGAAATAAATTAACTCACCCGATGAGGTGGTAATCCAGAGGTTGCCCGAATGTTGCGCAGTATGAATGCCGGCAATATCGGGTATGATGGAAAGGTAACTTATTTGTTGCCGGTTAAGGTCTTGTCCCAGCACTTTCCATCCGTCTTCAAACCTGAGCCATATTCTGCCGGCATCGGGAAGGGCCAGGGTGTATCCTGAGAGGCTGTCAACCCGCGTAAGAGCAAATTTCCGGCGGTCCAATGCCCATACCAGGCCTGAAGAAGTAAACAGCAGGTGGTTGTGGTGCATTACTCCATACACGGCACCGTAATCGGGATTGGCAACGGGCAAGCTGCGCATGCTTTGGTTTTTTATTTCATAAAGCTGGCTGGTCGTGCATATCCATGTGGTACTGTCGGCATCGGGCAAAACATAGGTGGCATCGAATATGGTGCTGTCGGTTTCTGTGCGGAAATTCTGGTTTGAAAGCACCTGCAGCCGATGCACCTTTCCGTCGTGGCTTATGACTGTTATGTTGCCTGGGCGGGTAAGCAGGTAACGCACCGGCTCATCAAGCAGCAGTTGTGTTCTGTTTTCAGAAATTTCCCACAGGCCGGCCAGCCCACTGGCCAGCAGACGGCCGTTCCAGACCTGCAAGCCCGAAATGCGGGCATCAATTCCCTGCACCTTGCGAAACACGTATTCGGAAGCACGCAACATGCGCAGGGTTCTTTTTTCGCGCCTGTAGGTTACGTTATATTCGGGTATTGCCAGATTGTTTTTCGATTTATCGGGTTGTGCAGCGGGCTTGCGTCTTTTTAAAAATCCAAACCATCCGGATTTTTCTTTTTCGACCTTTTTCTCATCAACCTGATTTTTGCCGGCCGGCTTCACTGTAACGGGCACTTCAACATAGTACACCAGCTCTTCGTAGCGGTCTTCGCGGTCCAGCCGGTACAACCCCAGCGCCGTGCCGGTGTAAAGCGTTCCGTTAAACCTTTCGGCACAAAGCGGTGTGCCCTCCAGGCCCGGGTAGTGGGCGAATGAACGAAGCGGTATAAAAGGCATAATACGGGTTATGCCATAGCGATGGGCTACCCAAACATTGCGGTTTTTGTCGGCAGCCATGGCCAGTATTTCATTATCGGGCAGGCCCGATGCGTAATTGATAATCTGTTCGGTATGGCCGGTGAGCGGATTGACAAACATTACGCCACCGCGAAGGGTGCCCAGGGCCACGAGGTCGGGCGTAATCCAGCAGGCGCTTATCACCACACTGGCACGTGCGTAGGCTGAGTCGGCCAGCTTTAAAGAACGGAGGTATTTGCCCGTCTCAAGCAAAAACAGGCGACCTTCATCAGTACCGAACAGAGTATGCTGGTGGTGTGTTTCGGCAAAAATTACGGCAGTGTTGTGCAAAGAGGCGAATGTTACCGGAAGAAGTTCGTTTTGCTTTAACACAAAGGTTTTGCCTTCGCCTGAACTTACATAGGTGATATTTTCTGCGGTGAGCAGGGCAACCCACTCCTGCCTGTCGGTGGTTAGTTGTTTCAGGGTGTCGTTGGCATATTCATATATAAACTGGTCGTTGCCAAAAAACAGCTGCCCGGTTGCTCCTGCAACTCTGAACAGGGAAGTTGCGGCTGTACCTTTAAGCTGTTCAAAGCGCCACTCTGCCGGGTTATGGAGTGCAATTTTACCGGCTCCGTTCCATCCCGCGGTAAACATCGTATTATTATCAATCCACAGGTCATATACCGCGCCACCGGTTTGAAGCAGGTCCCAGTTGCGGCTGTCGAAACGCAGCACACCGCGTTGTACGGCAAAATACATCAGGCCGTGGTTGTCCTGAGCAATATCGAACACCGTTTGCCCGGCTGCTCCTGCCCCAGGCTGGTAATGCATGAGCAGATAGGTGCCGCTTTGTGCATGCGCATGGTATGCGGCAAAGAGGAGGATGAAAACAACCACCGGCCTCATGGCAAATACCAAAGATAATGAAAGGCTGCTAACTGATGCGGCTCCAATTGGTTGAGGATTGCTTTTGCAGGTTGATTTGATTGTATATAACCTGGTTTTCGGGCTTTTGCAGCAGGGGGTCGTTTTGCAGCAGCCTGATGGCCTCTTCGCGGGCTATTTGCAGCAGTTGCTGGTCTTTGCCCAGATCGGCAATAAGCAGGTCGAGCATGCCGCTTTGGCGGGTTCCCAGCAAGTCGCCTGGCCCGCGCAACTCCAGGTCCACCTCGGCTATTTCAAACCCGTCGTTGGTTTTTACCATGGTTTGAATGCGCTTGCGGGCATCGGCAGTAAGTTTGGGGCCGGTCATCAATATGCAATACGACTGGCTGCCTCCCCGGCCAACGCGTCCGCGCAACTGATGGAGCTGCGACAACCCAAAACGTTCGGCATTTTCAATGATCATAACGGTGGCATTGGGCACATCAACACCCACTTCAATAACTGTGGTGGCCACCATTATTTTTGTTTCGCCTTTAACAAATCGCTGCATCTCGTATTCTTTTGCTTCGGTATCCATGCGGCCATGGACAATGCTTACGGGCACATCCGGAAACGCGCGGCAAATGCTTTCGTAGCCGTCCATCAGGTGTTTCAGATCGGTTTTTTCCGATTCTTCAATAAGCGGGTAAACCAGATATACCTGGCGACCGGCATCTATTTGTTTTTGCATAAAGCCAAATACGGCAAGGCGGTGGCTGTCGAAACGATGGATGGTTTTTACCGGTTTGCGCCCAGGCGGCAGTTCGTCAATTACCGACACATCCAGGTCGCCATATAAGGTCATGGCCAGCGTGCGGGGTATGGGGGTAGCGGTCATAACCAGCACGTGGGGTTCGGCCGATTTATTTTTATGCCAAAGTCGTGATCGCTGCGCTACTCCAAAACGGTGCTGTTCATCAATGATGGCAAGCCCCAGGTTGAGGAACTGCACCTTTTCTTCAATCAAAGCATGGGTACCGATAAGAACAGACAGGGACCCATCTTCAAGCTGTTGGTGAATAACCTTTCTGTCTGATTTTTTTACCGAGCCTGTGAGCAGGGCCACCTTCAGACCCAGCGGTTCCGCCAGCCGGCTGATATTTTTAAAATGCTGCTGCGCAAGAATTTCGGTAGGGGCCATGAGGGCGCATTGCGCACCGCTGCCGGCCGCAATAAGCATGCAGGCAAATGCTACTATGGTTTTGCCGCTGCCCACATCGCCCTGCAGCAGGCGGTTCATTTGCTTACCCGATTTAAGATCGGCATAGATCTCGCGTATTACGCGCTTCTGTGCAGGGGTGAGCTCAAACGGAAGGTGGTGATTATAGAATCGGGTAAGCAGGCTGGTGTTGTTAAGCACCATGCCGTGCGATTTTTCCTGGCGCAGTATTTTAAGTTTAAGCAGGCGCAGCTGGGTGTAAAACAGCTCTTCAAATTTCAGCCGCCTCGAAGCTGCCGCAAGCAGATCGTGGTTTTCGGGAAAATGAATCTGAAACAGGGCATTCTGCTTGTCCATAAGCCGGTACTGGGCAAGCAGGTAGTGTGGCAGGGTTTCGGGTATTTTGTTGCGCGCCAGCAAAAGCAGTTCGCGCACCAGCTTGTTTAGGGTTCTGTTGTCGAAGTGTTTGGTGCGCAGCTTTTCGGTTAAAGGGTATACGGGTTGCAGATACCCCCTCCCCTGATTTTGTCCGGTGGCCGGCTCCATTTCGGGATGGGCCATGCTGTACCGTGTGTTGTATTTTACGGGGGTACCGAAAACAACATAAGGGATGCCCGTTTTGATTTTATCCTGCATCCACTTTATTCCTTGAAACCACACCAGCTCCATTTGGCCGGTATGGTCGCGGGCATGTACCACGAGGCGTTGTTTTCTGCCCATGCCCACCAATTCTTTTTTTTCGGGTATAACCACCAGCTGTACAGCCGGCATGTTTTCCTGTAGTTCGGCAATGGTATAAAAGCGGGTTCGGTCTTCGTACCGGAACGGAAAATGCTGCAGCAGGTCGGCATAAGTAAAAATACCCAGTTCTTTGTTGAGCAGCGCAGCGCGCTGAGGGCCCACGCCCTTCAGAAATTCTATGGGAGTATCGAAAAACCGGTTGCCCATGCCTTCGAAAGTTAAATAAACCTGTGCAGGCCATAAACCAGACCCTGATTAAACCTTATAATCAGCGGCAACTCTAACCTAACAGGTTACTAATTTCGCAGCAGATTTATTAATGAATATGAAAGTTGGCCCACAATCTTACCGGGGAATAGATTTTGTACGCGAGACCGACCTGCCTGCCGCCCAGCAGGAAGCTTTGCAAAGATCGCTCGGCTTTCCTGAACGAATTAAAATTCTGATAAACGGAAAGATAATTGACCGGTGCATCTATTATAAAGACTACGAAAAGTGGTTTGCGGAGGTGTATAAGAAAAGGGAACAGCCTGTTGCACCATATTTACCCGACCCCGCCATTTCGGTGGCGCTCTCCCCCAGCCATTAAACGGGCCAGATGTTTTTATCGGGCACTATTTCAATTACGTTGCCAGCCGGATCTTCAAAGTAAAACGACTCGCCCCCGCGGGGCCATTTAACCACATCGGTTATAGCAATTCCCCTTTCTATTATTTCGGCTTTAACCGATTCGTATTCGGCATGAAATACTTCAAGGGCAAAGTGCTGCCGTCCGTGTGCATAGTGCGCAGGCGGATGTTGTTTTTGCGAGGAATCGTCCGGATTAAAAATAAGCAGCACCGAGGTTCCGGCGCGCAGAAAGAGATGTTTGCCGGGCAGGTAGCTAATTACCGGCAGGCCGAGCTTCTGTTCGTAGAAAGGGCGCACCTGTTCCAGGTTACGCACATACAGACAGGTTTCTTTTATTTGCAGAAAGTTCATATTAATTAGCAGTCGCGCAAATCTTTTTCTTCAGCAAAAGATATTCGTTCCACATGCCATGCAGAATATCGGCTGCCGGGCGGATATCGCGTATGGCCGCAGCTACCTGTCCTATTTCCAGTTCGCCCTCTTCCAGGTCGCCTTCAAACATGCCTCGTTTTGCCCGTGCACGCCCCAATAGGGCTTTTAGTTCTTCGGGAGTGGCTCCCCTCCTTTCGGCCTCTTCTACCTGGCGGTAAAATTTGTTTTTAATAAGCCGTACAGGCGTAAGTTGTTTTAATGTGAGCATGGTATCGCCCTCCCCGGCCTCTACCACTTTTTGCTTAAAGCCGGGGTGTACCGAGGCTTCAATGCTGGCCACAAAGCGACTGCCCACTTGCACGCCTTCTGCACCTAAGGCTTCGGCAGCCAGTATGGCGCGGCCATCGGCAATTCCGCCGGCAGCCAAAAGCGGTATGGTTATGGCATCGCGCACCAGGGGTATTAGTACGAGGGTGGTAGTCTCTTCTCTGCCGTTATGACCACCTGCCTCAAAGCCTTCGGCCACCACGGCATTTACACCGGCCTGTTCGGCTTTTCGGGCGAATTTTACGCTCGAAACCACGTGAACCACCGTAATGCCGTGCTTCCTGAGGTAGTCGGTCCAGGTGGCCGGATTGCCGGCCGATGTGAAAACAATTTTTACCTGTTCTTCCACCAGAATGCGCATAAGCTTGTCTATATCCGGATAGAGCAGCGGCACATTTACACCAAAGGGTTTTGAAGTGGCGGCCCGGCACTTTCTTATATGCTCACGCAGTACATCGGGATACATGGAGCCCGCGCCAATAAGGCCCAGACCTCCGGCATTGCTTACGGCCGAGGCCAGCCGCCAGCCGCTGGTCCATACCATGCCGGCCTGAACGATGGGTATTTCAATGTTGAAAAGATTCTTAATGCGGTTTTGTGGTGATTGCATGGTCAAAAAATACATAAAGCTTGCAGATAATCAGGAAGTTATTTTTTAAAGCCCCGCTAAGGGCCTTTTGACTTGTCCACAAATAACGGATTGATTTCATTTAAGTCAAGTAATTGAATTTCAGATATTTAACAGAAAACATTTTCTTAATGTGGATAACTATCCGGTTTTGTGGAATTCTTTTTTTATGCCGTTTTGCCCTGTTTTAAGTGTCTGATTTTTAAGTTCTTTAACCTGCCAGTAAAAAGCATTGGAGAAAATTGTAAAACCACGGAACAACTTTTGCGTATTTGGCATTATGTAGCCAGATTGCCTTATCCATGAGAATACTGCTTTTGCTTTTCTTTACAGCGTTTGTTCCGGTGGCGGGCGAGTGCCAGCCGGCCAAAATCATTAAACTGGCCGAACTAAAGGCCCTTATGGATGGGCCATCCGAAAAAATTCAGGTGATAAATTTTTGGGCTACCTGGTGCGCTCCCTGCGTAAAAGAACTTCCCCTTTTTGAAAAGCTTGCCCAGGAACGCCAGGATGTAAAAGTAACCCTGGTAAGCATGGACCTGGATCTGGACCCGAACCCCGAAAAGGTATATCGCTTTATTGCCCGCAAAAAGCTGCAGTCGGAAGTGCTTATTCTAGATGAAAAAGATCCCAACAGCTATATTGACCAGATAGACAAGCGGTGGACGGGCGCCCTGCCCGCCACGATTATTATTAACAACAAAACCGGTCAAAGAAAATTTGTTGGCCGTGAACTGCACGAAGGCGAACTTGAAAAGCTTATTGCCGAAACCCTATAAACTGATGTTTAAACGAAACCCCGTAATTATGCTTAAAAATTTCTGCTTGGCTTTTTGTGCTGCACTGCTGCTTGCTGCTGCAGCACCCCTTAGCCCCGGTTATGAAGTGGGCGATACAGTGGCCGACTTCCGTTTAAAAAATGTGGACGGAAAAATGGTTGCCCTTTCTGATTACAAAGATGTGAAGGGTGTGATTATAATTTTTGACTGCAACACCTGCCCCTACTCCAAAGGATACAACGAGCGCATTAAAGCCCTGCACGATAAGTACGCATCCCAGGGTTTTCCGGTAATTGCCATTCAGCCCAACGACCCCACCATAAGCCCGGGCGACTCGTTTGAAGAAATGAAAAAACAAGCCGAGAAAAAGGCCTATAAATTCCCTTACCTGTTCGATGAAACCCAGCAGGTAGCCAAAGCCTTCGGGGCCACCAATACACCACACGTGTTTTTGCTTAAAAAGGAAGGCAATGGATTTAAAGTGGCCTACATAGGTGCCATTGACGACAACGCCCGCGATGCCTCGGCTGTGAGCAAACGCTATGTAGAAGATGCCATCGAAGCCCTTAAAAAAGGAACAGAACCCGCTACTACCAAAACCAAGGCCATTGGATGCACCATTAAGTGGAAAAATGCCTGAATGATTCAAAACCTTTAAAAACCCCGTTTTTTAACGGGGTTTTTTGTTTTACAAACTTTATTTTCCGGTAATCATTGCTTAGTCATTGGTTATTCGGGTTTCTGTAACTTTATAGCTGTTAACATTTGCTTATGCGTATTTTCTTATACCTGCTCCCAGTTGTTTTTATCTGCTCCTGTTCATCATCCGAAAAACACAAGCCATTTACAGAGGCTGTAAGCCCTCTTTACGAGGCTGCCCGCAAACCCTTCTACCACGGGGTGGCCTCGGGCGATCCGCTGCCCGACCGCGTGGTAATCTGGACCCGCGTTACGCCCGATGATTCGCTGAGCCGAATTGTTGTGAAATGGGAGATTTCTGAAAGCCCTGATTTTTCAACCCTTATTCAACACGATACGCTTAGCACCACGCCCTTGAAAGATTATACCGTAAAAGTTGATGTAACCGGATTGCAACCCGGTACTTTTTACTACTACCGCTTTCATGCGCTGAATGCCACCTCACCGGCAGGTCGCACCAAAACTGCGCCGGTCTCCATGCCCGACAGCCTGAAGTTTGCCGTAGTAAGCTGCAGCAACTGGGAGTGGGGCTACTTTAACGCCTACGCCCGCATTGCCGAAAAAGAACTCGATGCCGTAATTCACCTGGGCGATTATATTTACGAATATGGTACAGGCCGTTATGGCGATACCACCATCGGAAGGATAAACATTCCCCGGCATGAAATCGTAAACTTGAAAGACTACCGCACCCGCCATTCCCTGTACCGCCTCGATGAGGGCCTTCGCGCTATGAGCGCTGCCCATCCGCTTATCGCCATCTGGGACGACCACGAGGTGGCGAACAACTCGTACACAGAAGGAGCCGAAAACCATCAGCCCGAAAAAGAAGGCGACTACGCAACCCGCAAAAATGCAGCCCGCCAGGCTTACTACGAATGGCTGCCCATACGCGAAGGGGAAACCCACTACCGTTCTTTTTCCTTTGGTGAGCTGGCTCATTTAATTATGCTGGATGAACGGCTGGAAGGACGTGAGGCTCCTCCCGCAACACCCGAAGAAGCCGGCCGGCAGCGCTCCATGCTAGGCAACACCCAGTTAACCTGGCTTCTGGAAAACCTTAAAACTCCCGCACAATGGAAAATTATCGGCAACCAGGTTATTTTCTCCGACATTGACCTACGGGCCGTGTACCCAAATATGCCCCGTAACCTGGATGCCTGGGACGGCTACCTGAGCGAGAAACAGCTTATTAAGAAGTTTATCCTGGATAACCAGATTAACAACATTGTGTTTATTACAGGCGATACCCACGCAGCATGGGGCATAGAAACCGCTACCAACGTGGCACAAACCTACAACCCCAAAACTTCGGCCGGCGCCTTTGCCGTAGAATTCGGCACTACCAGCGTTTCTTCAGCCAACGACAACGAATACCGGCCAACCGACTCGGTGAGGCACATGGAACAAAAACTGCTGGTGGCAAATCCGCATATCAAATACCTGAACGATCGCGATCACGGCTACCTGCTGCTTACCATTACCCCACAACAGGCAAAAGCCGAATATTTTGTAGTAGAAACTCTGCGCGAAATTGACGCCCGCGAACGCAGGGACAAGGTGCTTATCGTACGAAGTGGAACATCGCGGCTTTATTAATGCATTTTTGCGCCCCGAAACCATTTCAGGGCCCGCGGCAGCTATACTTTTCTAATAGTCGATTAATTGCTTTTCATTGCACCCGCTGTTTTGTAAGTTTCACCCATGCCAGACACCCCCAGACTTTTTCTGCTCGATGCCATGGCGCTGATATACCGCGCCCATTTTGCCTTTACCAAAACCCCGCGCATAAACTCCAAAGGTATTAACACTTCTGTGCCCTTTGGTTTTACCAATACCCTGCTGGAAGTTTTGCAAAAACAAAAGCCCACCCACATTGGCGTGGCTTTTGATACTTCAGCGCCTACTTTTCGCGATAAACTGTTTACCGCCTATAAAGCCACCCGGCAGGAAACACCTGAAGATATCCGCTATGGCTTACCCAAAGTAAAGGAAATTCTGCGCGGTTTTAACATTCCTGTTCTGGAACTGGACGGATACGAAGCCGATGACATAATAGGAACCCTGGCGCGCCAGGCTGAACAACAGGGTTTTGACGTTTTTATGATGACGCCCGACAAAGACTTCGGCCAGCTGGTAACCGATAAGATAAAACTCTACAAACCTGCCTACATGGGCAATGCCGTAGATATTATGGGGCCCGCTGAGGTTTGCGAAAAATGGGACATCAGCCGTGTTGACCAGGTTACCGATATGCTGGGACTGCAGGGCGACACCTCCGATAACATACCCGGTGTACCCGGAATTGGACCCAAAACAGCTGCCGCACTGATACGCCAGTACGGGTCCATAGAAAACATACTGCAGCATGTTGACGAGCTGAAAGGCAAACAAAAAGAACTGCTGAAACAATATGGCGAACAGGCCCTGCTCAGCAAGAAACTCGCCACCATAATAACCAATGTGCCCATTACCTTTCGGGCAGACGAACTGAAATACACCGGTCCGGATGAGTCGGTACTGCGGCCCCTGTTCCAGGAGCTGGAATTTCGGTCTGTTGCCAGCCGCCTTTTTGCCGATGAAAAGCCCCCGGTTACAACACGGGCCACGCAGCTTTCTATGTTTGCTTCGGGCACTGCCGAAGAAAAATCCCTGGGAGATTTAAAAGCAGATGCCGATACGCCAGCCGGTACAGTTGTAAGGCCTGTACAACTTGAGCAGGTAACGAATGCGCAGAAACTGCTTGCCGAACTTTCGGGCAAAGACCACTATGCCGTTGAAGTAATGAACGGTAAAGACGATGAGCCGGTTATTTTCGTAGCAACCTCGCCCGATATGGGCTATTGCTTTGTTCCGCAGTCGGCAAATGATTTACAGGCGCTGGCGCCTTTTTTCACTTCGCCTGGCGTTGTAAAAACCGGCCACAACCTCAAGGCATCCATGCTGAATCTTAAATATGCCGGTGTTCCGGTTACGGGTCCGTTATTCGATACCCTCATTGCCCACTACCTCATTGAGCCCGAAACCGCGCACGATCTGCAAACGCTGGCCAGACATTACCTTAACCGGGATTTTCCGGAAAATGCTTCCGAATATGAACAGGCAGTCCAGCGAATAAGTATGGCGCTGGAGCTTAAACCCGCGCTGGAACGCGAACTTCAGGAGCGCAGGCAGTTATCGCTGTTAAACGAAGTGGAACTCCCCCTCATAGAAGTACTGGCCTCAATGGAATACGAAGGCGTAAACCTGGACACCGAAGTACTGGCGGCCTTATCGGATGAACTGAAGCAGGCCAGCGAAAAGGTGCAGGAAGAAATTTTTAACCTGGCGGGCGAAACCTTCAACATCAACTCTCCGAAGCAACTGGGCGACATACTGTTTGAAAAACTCAAGCTGGGTAACAAACCCAAAAAAACCAAAACCGGGCAGTATGCCACCGGCGAAGATGTGCTGCTCAAACTCATACAGGAACATCCTATTATTCGTAAGATTCTGGATTACCGCGAGTATGAGAAACTTCGTTCCACTTATGTGGATGCGCTGCCCAGGCTGATAAGCCCGCGCGACGGGCGCATTCATACCGATTACCGGCAGGCCGTTGCAGCCACCGGCAGGCTAAGCTCAAACAACCCCAACCTGCAAAACATCCCCATCCGTACCGAAAAAGGAAAGCAGATACGCAAAGCCTTTATTCCGCGCAGCGATGAATATCTTTTCATGTCGGCTGACTATTCGCAAATTGAATTGCGCATCGCAGCCTCTTTCGCACACGATGAAACCATGATCGAGGCCTTTAAAAACAAACGCGACATACATGCCACCACGGCTGCCCGGGTGTTTAAAGTGCCGCTTGACCAGGTTACTGCCGATATGCGGCGCAAGGCTAAGGAAGTTAACTTTGGCATATTATACGGCAGTACGGCTTTCGGACTGGCACAAAACTTAAACATTCCCCGCTCAGAAGCCAGCGAAATAATCCAGGCCTACTTCCGCGAATTTCCGGCCATTAAAAAGTATATAGACCGCACTATTCAGCAGGCGCGTGAAAAAGAATATGTGGAAACCATTTTAGGACGCAGGCGCTACCTGCGCGACATCAATTCGCGCAACATTGCCACACGGGGCTTTGCCGAACGCAATGCCATAAATGCCCCGATTCAGGGCAGCGCTGCCGATATTATTAAAATTGCCATGGTGCGCATTCACCGCTGGCTTACCGAAAACAATCTTAAAACACGGATGATTTTGCAGGTGCATGATGAACTGGTTTTTGATGTGCATAAAACTGAAGTTGAACAGGTAAAAGAAAATGTTGTGCACCTGATGAAAACCGCTGCTGAGCTGGAAGTGCCCATGGAGGTAGAGGTAGGCATTGGTAATAACTGGCTGGAGGCCCATTGAGGATGCACCGCGAAAAGCTTACCATTAATTAATTTACAACATTGTAAGCTATCTTTGTCCCGGCCATGGAACCCTTTCCTTTTCTCTTCGGGACTGCCTGAAAATAATTACCACGGCTGCCAACCATCCATACTTTGTGCAACAGCTGGCCCTTCGGGTATGGTTGCTTACAAATAAAAAGGTTACAGAAGAAACTGTGCGTAAAGCCGTGGATGATGTATTGATGGAAAATTCCATTCTGTACCTGCGCGACGTGGAAAGTTTAAGCAATACGCAGGTCAATTTCCTTCATGCCGTTTGCCTTCGGATAGAGCAATTAAGTTCCTCAGATACCCTGCGGAAATTCAACCTCGGAACCTCAGCCAATGTTTTGCGGATAAAGAAGGCACTGGAACAGAAAGAGATACTGGATTTTTTCGGGCCATATCCGGAATTTACCGATCCGTTTTTTGAACTTTGGCTAAAACGCATCTACTTTCATGATCACCCGCGAAATTATTGAACAGGCACACGAACGCATAAGGCCCTATATTCATCGTACCCCCATACTTACCTCAACCGGCCTGGACGAAATATCAGGCTGTTCGTTGTATTTCAAGTGCGAGAATTTTCAGAAAATTGGTGCCTTCAAGGCACGCGGTGCCTTAAATGCCGTACTTTCCCTTTCGGCCGAACAGCGTGCAAAGGGCATTGCCACCCACTCATCGGGCAACCATGCGCAGGCTGTTGCGCGTGCCGCCAGAATGGTGGGCGTGCCAGCTTTTATTATTATGCCCAAAAATGCCCCCGAAATAAAGAAAACCGGAGTGCGGGCATATGGCGGCCAGATTTTTGAATGCGAACCCACCACCGAAGCCCGCGAACGCATGCTGGATGAAGTGTTGAAACAAACCGGAGCAGCACTGGTGCATCCGTTTAACGACTATGCCGTAATTGCCGGACAGGGCACTGCCGCCAAAGAATTGATAGAAGATGCGGGCGTTAAGCTGGATGTTATCCTTACACCCGTTGGAGGGGGCGGCTTGCTAAGCGGCACCTTACTGGCTGTTAAGTTCTTCTCGCCCGGTACGGAAGTGGTGGCCGGAGAGCCGGCAGGCTCAGACGATGCCTGGCGTTCGCTGCAAAGCGGAAAAATAGAACCGGCCCAGTCGCAGACCATTGCCGACGGCCTGCTTACCTCGCTGGGCGACAAAACCTTTGCCATCATCCGCCAGCATGTAAAGGAAATTATAACAGTTACCGATGCCGAAATAGTGGCGGCCATGCGCCTGATATGGGAGCGAATGAAAATTATTGTGGAGCCTTCTTGCTCCGTACCCTTTGCTGCCGTGCTAAAAGCAAAGGAAAAATTTGCCGGCCGGAAGGTGGGCATCATTCTTTCGGGCGGCAATGTGGATTTGCAAAGGGCATGTAAGCTGTTGGCGGGCTAAAGGTTAAGCATTCGTGCGCATTAAGGATTCTGAAACCGGGAACAATTAGCCCTGTGGAAATGCTCTGCGCACTGTCAACTCCTTACTTTACCGCTGAGAACACAGAGAGCACGGAGGCTTTATCGTTTTATTACCCCTCAATTTGCACCTTTTTTAAACTGATCGAATCGCGATGGCAGATTTTGCCGCGGAAATACATTGTCGCGCTCATTCACATCGGCCGTTTCTTTGTTGGGGTCAAGAACCACGCGCACCACTTCCTTATCTTTAACAAACACCTTGGTAATTTCGCTTTCGTTGGTGCGCCATATTTCGGCAGGTATGCGTTCAATCTCCCGGGTTCCGTCACGGTATGTCCACTCTATAATTACGGGCATAACCAATCCACCTTTGTTGCTAAGTTTTACTTCGTAAATATTTTTGTTTTGTAGTTTGCTTAAAATGGCCTTATCATCCAGCCGGTTTCTGAATTCACCGTACAGCTCATCACCGGCAGGAAGCACAGTAAGTGGCTGCGGACCGGAGGAGAAGTCGTTGCTGCCTGCTGCGCCTGCAACCTGTGTTCGGCGGGCAGAAATTGATTTTTCGGGGGTGGGCTTGTCAGTACGCAGGCGATACCATTTCACTTCGTCAACTGAAATATCCACGTGGTCGGTGGTGTAGAACCAGCCGCGCCAGAACCAGTCCAGGTCAACGGCCGAGGCATCTTCCATGGTGCGGAAGAAGTCAGCCGGCATGGGATGTTTAAAAGCCCAGCGCGTGGCGTATTCCTTAAAGGCCTTATCGAACAGTTCTTTGCCCATTACCGTTTCGCGAAGAATGTAAAGAGCGGTTGCCGCCTTTTGATATTGTTCGGCACCAAACTGAATAACCTGTTCGGAGTTGGTCATAAGGGGGCGTTGTAAACTTTTATCGCCTTTCATATAGTTTACCAGGTTCTCCGGCTTGCCGCGGGTCCATTGTATTTCGGGGTATCGTTCCAGCTCGGTCAACAGCTGCACAAAGCTGTTAATGCCTTCGTCCATCCATGTCCATTGCCGTTCATCGTTATTGATAATCATGGGAAAGAAGTTGTGCCCTACCTCATGAACAATTACGCCTATCATGCGCATGCGGGTGGCTTCGGAATAGGTGCCGTCTTTGTTGGGGCGGCCGAAGTTAAAGCATATCATGGGGTATTCCATTCCAATGGAAGCGGCATGTACCGAAATGGCCACCGGGTAGGGGTAGTCTATGGTCATACGCGAATACACTTCGAGGGTATTTTTTACCGCTCTGGTGGATTCCCTTTCCCACAGCGGGTTGCCCTCTTTGGGGTAAAACGACATGGCCAGGGGTGTTTTGTCTCCGATTTTTACGGCCATGGCGTCCCAGATAAACTTGCGCGAAGCGGCAAAGGCAAAGTCGCGCACATTTTCGGCTGCAAACTCCCAGGTTTTCTTTTCGCGCGAGCGGTTTTTTTCTTTTTGCATGGCCTCGGCCTGGGTAACAATGAACACGGGCTTATCGAAAGTATTTTTTGCCCGTTCCAGGCGTTCGAGCTCGGTTTTGCTTAACACCTGTGCGGCATTTTGCAGCGTACCGGTGGCGGCCACAATATGGTCGGCCGGAACGGTTATGCGCACGCGGTAGTTGCCAAAAGGCAGGGCAAACTCGCCCCGACCCAGGAACTGTTTGTTTTGCCAGCCGTTCACATCATCGAACACGCACATGCGCGGAAACCACTGGGCAATGGTGTACACATAGTTACCGTCATCAGGAAAGTACTCCAGGCCGCTTCGTTGTCCGTCCATCATGCGGTCGCCAATTTTATAACCCCACTCCACATTCAGCTCGTATTTTTCACCGCTTCGCAACGGGGTAGGCAAATCAACGCGCATCATGGTATAGTTTATAATATAGGGTAAGGGTTTTCCGCTGGCATCGGTAACCGAACGGATTTTATGCCCCCCATCAAAGTCAGTTAGGTTCAGCTCTTCAGCCATAGTTTTTGTATCACTGGAGTCGCTCACATGGGTAACAGCTGTTTTGGAGGTGAGGTTGTCTTTGGCCAATATGTTCTGGTCCAGTTGCAGCCACAAGTAGGTAAGGGTTTCCGGGCTGTTGTTGTAATAGGTAATGGTTTCTTTTCCGGTAAGGGTTTGGTTGTCGTCATGCAGTTCTGCCTCAATAAAATAGTCAGCTCTCTGCTGCCAGTAACGCGGACCGGGGGCACCCGATCCGGTTCGGTATTCGTTAGGCGTGGGCAGCAGGTAGTCCAGTTGTTCGAATTTGCCCTGCCAGTTTTTGTCCTGGGCAAGGGTAATGGTATAACCAACAATCAATAGTGCAAGGAATGATTTTCTCATATCAGAATACTTAATTTTTCGTGTATTAATACCAGCGCCATGCCGGCTATCAAAGAAGAGACTACCAGGCGCCAGTCTCTTCGGTTTGTGTTCAAAAGGTTAATGCATAGAAAGGCAATAGAAAGGAAAATGGCAACAATTATTATCTGTCCTGCCTCCAATCCTAAATTAAAGGCAAAAAGCTGCATAACTATGCTGCGGTCTTTACCTAAAATGGTGCGCAGGTAGTTGGAAAACCCCATACCGTGAATAAGGCCGAAGAAAGCGGCATACAGATAATTAAGCTGAATGGCGCTGCCAGCAGAAACTTTTCCCTCTTTTTTTTCAAACAGGTTGGAAGCTGCGGTTATGAAAATGGTTACGGGTATAAGCAACTCAATCCATTCTGCAGAAAAATGGATTAACTCAAGCGTGGCCAGGGCCAGTGTTACGGAATGACCTAACGTGAAAGCCGTAACAAGAATAAGCACGCGCTTCCAGTCGCGCCACTGGTATAGGGCACACAGGGCAATAACGAACAGAATATGGTCGTAGCCGCCCTTAACATCGAGAATGTGGTCTTTGCCAAGTGCAAAATACAGAGCAAACTCACTCATTCAACAGCTTTTGGTTTTGGCTGGTAAGGTGTTTCAGAATGCGGGGCTAAAATAAGCGAATATTTCTTTTACCCTGATTTTTCTGTTTGGATAGTATTACAGTCGTGTCGGCCTGGAGGCGACCACAGGAATGGCTCTGTGCCTGTGCATTCATTTATTATTTTTAGCTGATATTTATCCTGCCTATGTTGTGGTTGCTTTGGATTGCCTGGATTAGCTGGCATCCCCTTCATGTTTCGGTTACCGATATGGTGTATGATGAACAGGAGCGGGAGCTGGAAATTACCATGCGGTTGTTTACTGACGACCTGGAGCTATCGGTACGAAATGCGCTGAATGAACCTGAACTGGACTTGTTAAATCCGGGCGGAGGGCGAACCACTGCCGGCCTGGTTAAAGATTACATAATGAAGCGCTTTTCGCTTACCCTTGATGGCCGGCCTTTATCGTTGCATTTTTTGGGCATGGAGCAGGAGGCCGAGGCCGTGGTATGCTACATCCAGGCCCGGGATATAAAACGTTGGCGTGCCATTGAAGTTGTTAACACCGTTATTATGGAAACCTATGACGACCAGTCGAACCTGGTGCACCTCACCGTACAGGGCACTGTTCGCAGCCACCGGCTTACGCCAAAACAACAAAAGGGCACGTTCCTGAGGTCGGCCTTTTAAAGCTCAAGCCAAAACCTGAAAAGCGAATAGAGCCCCAAACCAATAAGCACTATGCCCGGTACCAGCCGTATGGCCGACTTCGGTTGATAGGCTTTTACCATGCGTCTGGCCATATAAGCCGCCGAAATAAGCAGCACAAAAGCGCCCAGCGTTAAGCCCGACAGATAGCTGTGCAACTGGGCGGGGGTGTTCAGCACAATCCATCCGTGCCCCTTTAAATAAGCCGTTACGGCAATCCAGTAGGGCAGAATAAGCGGGTTAAGGATGCTGTACACTATACCCCGCCTGAAGCCGCTTTTTTGTATACGCCCGGCCAGGCCGGTGGTGCGCCCGGAGGTATAAAGGTTTATGGCCCCGATAACCACCATTACCACTCCGCCAATAAGCAACAGGTTGTTTCCCACAGCGGGCGAAGCGGTTACCCATTGCTCAAACTGAATGGCTATCCAGGCATAGGGATATTCAATGCAGGCTGCAGCTGCGGCAAACCTCCATGCAGCGGGCATGCGGTGTTCCAGCCCCAGCTGTATGGCGGTAAGGTTAATGGTGCCCGGCGGTACCGAGCCCACAAAGCTGAAGGCAAAAGCCAGTGAAAATACCGTTATGGCCTCCATCATCACCGCAAAGATGCTTTGTAACGTCTGAATTCCGTAATAACCGTTTTAAGCGGAACATACGCCACGCCATTCCGGTGGTTTGTGCGGCTGATGTGGTACATCTCCCGCCAGTGCTCAAAAACTATTTTATAGGCTTTCCACAACGAATACCCCGGCTCATAGATATGGGCTGGCTCCGAACTGCAGCCATTCAGCTCAAGAATTTTCACCTTTCCGGTATACAGGTCGTTAACCGAGGTGCAACGCAAATCGAACCGGCCAAAGTAAAAGCCGTCAATTTGGTCAGCAATGGCATCAAAGGCCTTGTGAAGTGCTTCGTTAATCAGTTGCTCACCGTTTATAAACATGGTTCCCAGGCAGTGGTTGCCAATCTGGTTAAGCATTATCTTTTCATGCCTGGGTATTACTTCATTCAGGCGGTGCGCAAAGCGGTGCTTTAGCCGGGGCCATTGCATTCTGGCCCTTTGGTTGTGGATAATGAGCTCACGGAGGGTAGAAGTGCCGTCACCGGTAACGGCCAGCATTTCTTTCAGGTTTACCGATGTAACCCGGCCGGCCTGTTGCCCGGGTCTGCGCACATAGAACACGCCGCACTCAACCGGTAAATCAACCAGTTCCTGAATGATAAAATCATGGCGCATGGACCGGAGGTAACGGGCGGCCTCGTGTTCGGAGTAAATTCTTTCTACCTGGTAGCCGCGCTCGCCCACATTGGGCTTGAAAACCACCGGAAACGACAAACCGTTTTGCAGCATAAGTTGCAGCACCTGGTCCAGGCCAGCCGGCTGGCGTACCAGCACCATAGCCGGGCGCAGGTGGGCAGGTATTTTTTTCAGGATATCGGACTTACGTTCGCCAAACATGCCCCCCAATTCAATACCGGGATTGCTGGCGGTAAAAAACGTAAGCGAACGGGCACGCAGCGCAAACCACAGCCACATGGCAAAAACCGGAATCTGAAAAACTTCCAGAGGCCAGTACTCCCATCTTCTCAGACGCACCCACAGATTGGGCAGGTGCACCTGTAACAGACTGCTCATGGGCTTTCAGGCTGTAGCGGGTGATATTTTTTGCTGATGCCGGAGGGTGGACGAAGCCACGCCAAAATCTGGCGGGAGGTTGATGTGCGGAGCCACCTCGCGTACCCCAATCTTAATCAGGGCCATGTGATGTACGGCATGCTCAATGTTATAAACCAATTCCCGCATAAAATTAGAGGGCACCTGATGCACCTGGCCGGAATCGGTTCCGTAGGTAATCTCAAGGTTCACAGCCTGGTTATCCCGAGGCTTATTAACATATTGTTGTATCCGGCGCAATATATTCAACGCAAGAAACTTATCGGTTTCAATCAGCTTGTTGTGTTCGCGTTTGTCGTAGTTTACACTGCCGCTCTGAGCTCCTGCTTCCAGGCATATAAAAAATTCGAGGGTGTGGCGAATATGTTGGCCAACAGAAAAATTACCCAGCACGGCGGCTGGTTTTGAAAATTCTTCGGGCGTAAGCTCTTCGACCAGTTGAACAAGTTGCTCCAGAATGCCGGAACAGGCTGCGGGTATGTTCATAGAGTACAATGAATTATGCAAAGATAAAAGAATTATAAAACGGGAAGTAAATGCTTTTCTGCCAAACAACGCCATTAATCGGGCCAAATTGCCCTTATTTCTTCCCAAAGCAATTCGGGCTCATAACCCTTTTGCATAAGATAACGCGAAAGTTTGCTGCGCAACACAAAAGGGTCGGCCGTGGTTTGCCGCAACTCACTGAGCTTTTTATGTAACAGCAGCCGCAGAGTTTGCCGGTACTCAGTGGGGTTAATTTCCTGCATGGCCAGGGCAATGCACCGGGGCGTTATGTTTCGCATTTCCAGCTCCCGGGTTATTTTTAAACGTCCCCATTTTTTCATTCTGAATTTGCCCCCAGCAAAAGCACGGGCAAAACGTTCTTCGTTCACAAAGCCTTCGGCAATCAGCTCGGCCAGCAGGTGGTTTACCTCAGCTGCACGCAGGCCAAGCTCAAATAGTTTATCTTTAACTTCCTGATGACACCGCTCCTGATAGGCGCAGTAGCGGTATATTTTTTTTCGTGCCAGAGCAATATCGGCATTGGCTTTTTTCATTAACCTGTTACGGCTTTACTAACCCCCTGGTGCGCAAAATGCTGTGCACAAATTTTCGTTCATTATCGGTGTTGAAAATTTTAAAAGGCAAATGGATGAGCTGCACTTTGTTGAGGAACAGCACAAAATAATCTTTGCCCACGCGGGCACGTTTTATCTGGTCCCATTTTACGGGCATGCCTTCGCGCGGGTTTATCTTCATGAGTATCTGCTGGCTGGTGATCTCGTATGAAAATTTTTCAAACAGCATACGGCCCTGCTCCAGCTGGGTTACTCCAAAAAACTGAATCCACCAGAACAACAGGTACAGCCCCAGGCCGATAGCCGCAGCAATAAACCACCAGATGCTGGGTATCCAGAGGTAAAACGCACAAATGGCCAGAGCGACCAATAGGGCAATCCATCCCTGTTGCCTGAGTACTCCCCATAAAGCAAGGCGTATGTAGGCTTTTTTATCGAGTTTATAGTTTCGGGTTTTTACAATCATGGTTTAAAAAATTTTCAGGCTCAGATCCAGGCTTTTAACCGAATGAGTAAGGGCACCAACCGAAATAAAATCCACACCGGTAAGGGCTATTTCGCGAATGTTGCTTTCGTTAATGCCGCCACTGGCTTCGGTAAGGTGTTTTCCGTTAACCTGTTTTACTGCTTCCTTCATTTCGCTTAGGCTCATATTATCCAGCATAATAATATCCACACCACCACACGCCAGTACACGGTCCAGTTCCTGCAGGTTTCGTACTTCAATTTCCACCTGCAGTTTCAGATTCCGGGTGCGAAGATAATCTTTTGTGCGCTCGATAGCCGCTTCAATGCCTCCGGCAATATCAATATGATTGTCTTTAATCATAATCATATCATACAGGCCGAGCCGATGGTTGTGTCCGCCACCTATTGCCACGGCCCATTTCTCCATGAGGCGGAAGTTGGGGGTGGTTTTACGGGTGTCAAGAATTTTAGCCCGCGTGCCTTCAATGCTTTTTACCAGCCGGTGGGTATAGGTGGCAATGCCGCTCATGCGCTGCATGGTGTTTAGCACAAGTCGCTCGGCCATGAGCAGCGATCGGGCCGGTCCGCTTACGGTAAAGGCCACATCTCCCGGATTTACGGTTGCGCCATCGTTCAGAATAAGCCTGGTAGTTAGCAGGGCATCTACCTGTCTGAAAATTGCCAGGGCTGCTTCAACCCCAGCCAGGATGCCTGCCTCTTTTACCAGCAGGCGGGCACTGCAGCGCACGTGGTCAGGAATAACAGCCAGCGAGGTGTGGTCGCCATCGCGCACATCTTCACGAAGGGCAGAAGCCACAAATTCCTGCAAATAACTATCGGTAATGTAAGGCGGACGCACGGCACAAAAATAGAGCCCGTTGCCGTGGGGCTTATTGTTTTACGAAGGAAATTTCTTCAATAACCTGCTGGTTACCGTTTACGCGCACTTTAAGCCACACCCTGAATGTGCTGCCGCCACTTTTGTACTGACCTATTGCAAATGGCTGGCCGCCTTTGGACTGCCCGCGGTGTATGAGCGAAAATTCATCGGGGGGGTGGTTGCGGAAAAAGTCGCGCAGCACCAGCTCGGCCTGGGCCCTGCTGTAGTTGGAGGGTTTGCCTTCCAGTGTAATGTCGAGCGATGCCGGAAAAAAACGTGCCAGTTCGCGGGCACTGCCGGCTTTTATGGCTTCAGTTGCCTGCAAAATAACCTCGGCCTGCTGGGCCAATGCATGGCCCCCCATACCCAAAAGCAAGCAAAATGCAAACCATCGCAAAACCATACAGAATTATTTACCCAAAACTATGCCATTATAAGCCGGGCAGGCCTGTTGCCTGACAAATAAACAACAAATCGCACTTTTAATATATATCAGGGGTTTAATTGTCCGATTATCGGATTGGTAAACGGTATATTTGGGCTGTTAATGCTATGAATCGTAAAGTTCTTCTCATTATTCTAGACGGCTGGGGTATTGCAGCCGATACACGGGTATCGGCCATTGATGCCGCCCGCACGCCTTTTATGGACTCCCTGTATCCGGTATATCCGCACAGCCGGCTGGATGCCAGCGGTTTGGCCGTAGGGCTTCCCAAAGGGCAAATGGGCAACTCCGAGGTGGGGCACATGAATATCGGGGCCGGTCGCGTGGTGTATCAGGACCTGGTGCGCATCAATAAGGCTATTGAGGAGCATGAACTGGACAATCACCCGGTGTTGAATCAGGCCTTTGCCTATGCGTGCGAAAACAACCGGGCGGTGCATTTTATAGGCCTGGTATCGGATGGCGGGGTTCATTCGCATATCGATCACCTCAAAGGGTTAATTTCGCTGGCGCACCGCAAGCAGGTAGAAAAAATATTTGTTCATGCCTTTACCGATGGCCGCGATACCGACCCCAAAAGCGGTGCCGGCTTTATTAAAGATTTGCAGCAACACCTTAACCAAACCGGAGGAAAAATTGCCAGCATTATTGGCCGTTATTACGCCATGGACCGCGACAAGCGCTGGGAGAGAATAAAGCTGGCGTTTGAGCTGCTGGTGCACGGAAAGGGAACAGCGGTGACCGATCCGGTTCAGGGCATAGAACAGTCGTATGCCAGCGGGGTAACCGATGAATTTATCAAACCCATTGTTATTACCGAAAACGGAAAACCGGTGGCTGTAATTCGTCCGCATGATGTGGTAATATGCTTTAACTTCCGCACCGACCGCGGCCGGCAGATTACCCAGGCGCTTACCCAGCAGGATTTCCCCGAGCAGGGCATGTACAAACTACCCCTGCATTATATTACCCTTACCAGTTATGACGAAACCTTTAAAGGTGTTAAAATAATATTCGAAAAAGATAACCTGAACAACACGTTAGGCGAGGTGCTGGCCAAAGCCGGGAAGAAGCAAATACGGATTGCCGAAACCGAAAAATATCCGCATGTTACTTTTTTCTTTTCGGGAGGCAGAGAAGAACCTTTTACGGGTGAGCAGCGCATACTATGCCCTTCGCCCAAAGTGCCCACCTACGACCTGAAGCCCGAAATGAGCGCCTACGACATCACCGATCGGATTATACCAGAGCTTCAAAAGCAAGAAGCCGACTTTATATGCCTGAATTTTGCCAACCCCGACATGGTAGGACATACCGGTGTGTTTGAGGCAGCCGTAAAGGCCTGCGAGGCTGTTGACGAGTGCACTGGCAGGGTAACCCGCGCAGCACTGGACAATAACTATACGGTGCTGATCATTGCTGATCACGGTAATGCCGATTGCATGATTAATCCCGATGGCACGCCCAACACGGCACATACTACAAATCCGGTACCCTGCATACTGGTAGATAACCACCTGAAAGGACGTATGAAAGACGGAAAACTGGGCGATATTGCGCCCACTATTTTATGGCTTATGGGTCTGCCCATACCTGCTGAAATGACGGGCGGGCTGCTCTTTGAAATAAACTAAACCATGGCCAAACGCGAACCGCTAGCCCCGGAAGATAAAAAGGCGCTTAACCGTACCAACCTGCAAAAACTGCTACACATACTGCGCTTTGTGTGGCCTTACCGCATGTGGTTTTTAGCCGGTCTGCTGGCGCTTATGCTCAGCAGCCTTACCCTGCTTTCATTTCCTTATTTTGCCGGCCAGCTGCTCGATATCGCTTCGGGCAAAACCGTATCCTGGTTTTCATCTATCAATCAGGTGGCATTGTTGTTAATTGCCATTTTGCTGGTGCAGGCCGTCTTCTCATTTACGCGGGTATACACGTTTAGCGTTACCTCCGAGCGGTCGCTGGCCGATTTGCGCCTGGCCGTGTACCGCAAAATTATCTGGCAACCCATGTCGTTTTTTGACAGCCGAAGGGTGGGCGAACTCATAAGCCGCATTACGGCCGATGTGGGCACCCTGCACGACCTGTTTACTTTTACTCTGGCTGAGCTGCTAAGACAAACCCTAACCCTTATTCTGGGAACAGCTTGGATATTTTATCTGGCCCCTTCGCTTACGGCCTTCATGCTGTTAACCTTTCCGGTGCTGGTAATACTGGCGTTGGTATTCGGCAAATACATCCGCAAACTATCCAGGCAAACGCAGGACAAACTGGCCGAAGCCAACGTGGTGGTAGAGGAATCGCTGCAGTCGGTGCAGGTGGTAAAGGCTTTTACCAACGAATGGCTGGAGGCCGGGCGCTATGCCAAAGCCCTGGCCGATACGGTTTTAACCGCCATACGCACGGCCCGGTACCGCGGCCTGTTTATTTCATTTGCTATTTTTACTCTTTTTGGCGGCATAGTGGCAGTAGGTTGGTTTGGCGCTACACTGGTGCAACGTGGTGAGCTATCGGTAGGCATGCTGTTTTCTTTTATTATCTACACCTCATTTATTGGCGGCTCCATTGCCGGGCTGGGCGACATTTATACACAGGTGCAGCGCGCCATCGGGGCCTCTGAACGGCTGCAGGAAATTTTGCAACAACAGGATGAAAGCGACCCGCTGCAACATCCTGATCCACTGCCACGCTTTGCCGGAAAAATTACCTTCAGTAATGTATGTTTTGAGTACCCCACCCGCAAAGATGTAGCGGTGCTGCGAAACCTGAACTTCACCATTGCGGCCGGAGAAAAGGTGGCGCTGGTAGGCCCCAGCGGAGCCGGTAAATCAACCATTATCAATTTGCTTATGCGCTACTACCCCGTAACCCGGGGAGAGATTCTGGTTGATGACCGCCCGGTTTCATCCGTGCCGCTCCCGGCCTACCGCAAACACATAGGCATTGTTCCACAAGAAGTAATACTGTTTGGCGGAACGATACGCGAGAACATTGCTTATGGCAAACCCAATGCAACCGATGAAGAGATAAGGCAGGCCGCAGAGCAGGCCAACGCGTTGGAGTTTATTATGGCCTTTCCGGAAGGCTTTAATACCCGTGTGGGCGAACGGGGCGTAAAGCTATCGGGCGGGCAGCGTCAGCGCATTGCCATAGCACGCGCCATTCTGAAAGATCCGGCCATTCTTGTGCTGGATGAGGCCACCAGCTCGCTGGACGCGTATGCAGAAGTGCTGGTACAACAGGCTCTGGAAAAACTTATGGCCGGTCGTACCACCATTATTATCGCTCACCGGCTGAGCACCATACGCAAAGCCGACCGGATTTTTGTGATAAACCGCGGTGAGCTTGCAGAAGTCGGCTCGCATGCAGAACTTTCCACACGAAATAACGGTCTGTACCGTTATTTGCTTTCGCTTCAATTGCAGGAATCATGACGCCTTCTGATCAGATACTCAGGGCACACCGGCTTCGTTTAACACCGGGACGAAAGGCCATACTGGGTTTGTTCATCCGCAGAAAACACGCCCTGTCGCATGCCGATATTGAACGCTGGTTACAACCCCGCTACGATCGGGTAACGGTATACCGTACGCTTCGCACCTTTTTGAAGCGCGGCCTTATACATAAGGTATTGGACGATGAAGGAGCCCTAAAGTATGCCCTGTGCAGCGATACCTGTACCGCCACCACCCACCACCACAACCATGTGCATTTTAAGTGCAACCGTTGCGGAGAAACCAGCTGCCTGGAGGTAGATATACCCCCGGTGCATCTTCCCCGCGGCTACCGGGCCTCTGAATGGAACCTGCTTATACAGGGGGTGTGCCACAAATGTTTTTAGACATTTTAGAGTCCATACGGGTTTCTTTTCGATACTTTTTCATATCCAGACCAGGGCTTTGCTAACGCGAAAATGAAAATTAGTTGTAGTTTTGCCTGTTTTGTATACTAAACTTTGATTATTAAGTAGTTATCCTGAAAGTATAACCCAAAGCGATTCGTCTTGGTAAGTCCCCTCACTATATTTTTGTTTACCCTCTTTGGAGGCAACGAGCGCGAGGTTATACTGTTCGCCATCTTCAGTATCATTATTATCCTTTTTCTGGTACTCGACCTGGGCCTGTTTCATAAACAGGCGCATAAAATCTCCACCCGGTCGGCCCTGTATCAATCTATTTTCTGGGTAACAGTTTCTACCCTGTTTGGGTATTTTATCTATGCTTACGATGAAAGCGGGGCCGTAGGTGCCGTTGAATATTTCTCGGCCTACCTTACAGAATACGCCCTTTCGGTTGATAACATATTTGTTATCCTGCTTATCCTGAAATATTTTCAGGTTGATGAAACCTACTACCACAAAATTCTTTTCTGGGGCATTCTGGGTGCCATTGTTTTTCGCGCCATCTTCATTTTTGTAGGCGCTTACCTTATTCACAAATTTCACTGGATACTGTACATCTTCGGGGTGTTTTTAATTTACTCGGGCATTCGTATTTACTTTGAGGATGATGATGAAAAAATTGAGCCGGAGAAAAACCCGATATTGAAATTCTGCAAAAAATATCTGCGTGTTTCAGCCGATGACCGGGGCGGAAAGTTTTTCTTCCGCGAGAACAAAAACCTTTACTTCACACCCCTGTTTCTTGTTATAGTACTGATTGAAACCACTGACCTTATTTTTGCTGTTGACAGCATACCCGCTGCCTTTGCCATTACCCAGAACGAATTCCTGATTTACACCTCCAACATTTTTGCTGTAATGGGGCTCCGGGCTATGTTCTTTCTGCTTTCGGGCATTATTGATAAGTTTTACCTGCTTCAGAAAGGTCTTTCCATTATTCTTTTCTTCATAGGTGCCAAAATGCTGCTTGAAATAATGAAAGATGAATATCCGCTCTTTGTAGAGAAATACGTGGAAAATCCTTATCTGTCGTTCTCGATTATCATAACCATTCTGGCTTCGTCAATAATTTTCTCCATACTGGTGCCGCGTAAACCAAAAGAACTCAAATAACATTAATGCATATCCAGCTCGGCAAAAAGGCTGCGCGGAATAATTTGCATTAAGATGGGAAGGGTGAGGAATTTCTGGGGCAGCGAAATGATAACAAAAGAGGGTATGGTTTTGAGAATGGTTATTAAATGTTCGCGCACGGCTTCGTTTTCTTCTGGGCTTAGCTGTCCTGAACGGGCCTTGCGCATTAAAGTAATGAGTTCATCGCTGTCTTTAATGCCCTTAAGCAGTCTTCCTTTGTTTTTTTCGGCCACGCGGGCCAGACGTTCTACAAAATGTGCGCTTACCTTTTCGTAATCCTGCTTGTCCTGCAGAAACTCCAGCTGCTGCCAGTGTTCCAACACAAAACCTTCAATGGCCAACAGGCTGTTGTCGAGATCTTCTTCGTTAAAATCAAGAGCCCGGCAGAGGTCTTTCAAAAAATCCTGCTCGGCCTGTTCCACCCGTCGGTCGGCCCATGTAGTAAGGATGGCTATTTCCAGTAAAAACTTGCGCAAAATCCATGAGTTGTCGGTTGGGATATTGATTTCTTCAAGTGCCGTCCCTTTTTCAAAGATATTCATGGCCTCTTTGCGCTTGTCGGCAGACAGGTCGGTACTTTGCAGGAAATAATGAAATAACTTGCGTTCTTCGTAGTCCAAAATATTGTCGGCATGTGCCGTGGCGGCTATAACCTTTACCATGGCAAAGCGCAACTCCTCGCGCTCGTACCTGAAAAAGTCGGCTACAATGCGGTCGGCATTGGTATGTATCCATTGGCCAAAAATGAAAATATCCAGAAACAACAGGCTGTTATGGAAAAAATACACCCAGAAGTTGTCCTTGTAATCGGACGTAAGGTCAATGCGCTTGTCCAGGATTTTTTCGGCCAGTTCGAGCGGAGAGCGCTGACGGCCAAACAGTGTTTTGGTTGGCGTGGCCAGCTCGGGAAATACGTTATTGTAAAAGCGGGTAATATTCTCCAGTACTTTCAGAAATATTTCCGGTAGTTCTTCGGGATTGGTAACAGGCTTCTGATGAAACAGCAGCGAGCTGCTGATAAGGCTCTCGGCCAGCAGTATCTTCAGCTTGTCTTTATCATCCCAGGTGCCGGCAGCGGGATGCTCAATAGGCCCAACCGACTGTCCATACATAAGGCCCGTAGGCTGAATAATGCGGTACAGGGAGTGTTCGGGGTGAGACGACCGGAGGTTTATGGAAATGTCTTTCAGGAGATCTTTACGGAACTCCAGATATTCTTTAAGCCATCCTTTTTGGTTGGGTTTCACAGGTTGAAGATAATTCTTTTTGGTGTAAAATCAGAGCAGCGAGCGCCATCCTTTCTGTTCCATTTCGCGCGCAGCGGCCTCAACTTTGCTTTGCAGGTTTTCTTTAAGAACACCCAAACGATCGGCCGTCTTTTCGTCCGATGAACCGATGATTTGTGCGGCCAGAATACCGGCATTGCGCGCTCCGTTAAGCGCTACGGTGGCCACAGGAACGCCGGCAGGCATTTGAAGAATAGACAGTACAGAATCCCAGCCGTCAATGGAGTTGCCTGATTTTACCGGCACGCCGATGACGGGAAGGGTGGTAACCGATGCCACCATGCCAGGCAGATGGGCGGCACCTCCTGCGCCGGCAATAATAGCCTTTAGCCCGCGTTTGCGGGCTTTTGCGGCATAGTCCATCATGCGCTGCGGAGTGCGGTGGGCCGATACAATGGTCATTTCGTACGGAATGCCCAGCTCGTCCAGGGCTTCGGCTGCGTCTTTCATCACGGCCAGATCTGAGCGGCTGCCCATAATAATGCCTACAAGCGGTTTGTTCATGCTATAACCTTCAGGGTTTGTTTTACAAATTCTGCTTTCCTGTGCAAACGCGCAACATCTTCGTCTACCACCGTTACATGTCCCATTTTGCGAAAGGGTTTGGTGTTTTTCTTTCCGTACAAATGTACATGTACGCCGGGCTCCCGAAGTACCTGTTCCAGCCCCTTGTATTGGGCAGGCCCCGAGTGCCCATCTTCTCCCAGCAGGTTAATCATGGCGGCGGGGGCCATGAGCGCAGTGCTGCCCAGTGGCCAGCCCAGTATGGCCCTCAGGTGCTGTTCAAATTGCGAGGTAACATGGTTTTCGATGGTGTGGTGCCCGCTGTTGTGGGGTCGCGGGGCCATTTCGTTTACCAGCAGCTCACCTGTGGCGGTTATAAACATTTCAACGGCCAGCAGCCCGGTTAGCTGCAGGCTTTCTATAATGTTACGTGCCAGGGCATCGGCTTCACGGGCTGTTTGCGGTGAGATGCGTGCGGGGGAAAAGAGATATTCTACGAGATTTTTTTCCGGATGGAAAATCATTTCCACGGGCGGGTAGGTGGTTACCTCACCGTTGGCACTGCGGGCAGCTATTACGGCTATTTCTTTTTCGAAGGGAATGAATTTTTCGAGCACGCCGGGCGCATCGAAAGCCAGGTGCAGGTCGGCCGGGGTCTTTATTATCTGCACACCACGGCCATCATAACCTTCGCGACCCAGTTTGTGCACAGCCGGAAGGAAGGTGGCATGCCGGCTTACCTCTTCGCGGTTTTGGGTAAGCACAAAGTCAGCCGTTGGTATATTGTTGTTACGGTAAAATGTTTTTTGAGCGCGCTTATCCTGTATGAGCCTGATGGCCTCTGGCTGCGGATAAATTTTCTTGCCCTGCTGCTGCAGCTCCTGCAGGGCCTCTATGTTTACATTTTCTATTTCGATGGTTATGATGTGGCAATCCTGGCCAAAGGCCAGCACGGAATCGAAGTGGGTAATGGAGCCCTGCACAAAACCATTAAAGACACTGCAGGGGGCAGTACTGTCGGGGTCCATAATGCGGAAGGAAAGCCCAAAATCAAGGCCTTTTTGCACCAGCATGCGGCCCAGCTGTCCTCCGCCCAGAATACCAATAACCGGTTGTTCCATAAAGATAGGCAAGTTAGGAAGAAATTGTATTTACCCTGCTGACAGGGTTTTTGGAAAATTCTTTGCAAATTCGAAGCATGAAGAATACGCTTTGGCTGTGGTTTGTTGTGTTTGCTGTGCCGGTGGCTGCCCAGGTAACGGGCAAAACATTTCCGCAAATGGAGGCCGAAAATCTGTCGGACGAAAAGGTTGTTTTGCCCGAAGCAGTGCGAGGTAAATACACGCTGGTAGGTTTGGCCTATTCCAAAAAATCGGAAGATGATCTGAACACCTGGTTTCAACCGGTTTTTGAGAAGTTTATTCAGAAAAATAAGGGGCTGTTTGAAGGCTTTGGCTACGATGTGCATGTTTACTTTATCCCGATGTTTACCGGGGTAAATGCGGCAGCCACCGGCACAGCCAAAAAAAAGGCGCTCCAGCATGTTGACCCCCAGTTACATCCGTACATTTTATTTTATAAAGGCGACCTGAAGCCTTACAAAGAGGCCTTGGATTTTGAAAAGCGCGATGTTCCCTACTTCTTTGTGCTGGATGCCAGCGGCATAATTCGGTATGCCACCAGTGGCCGCTATGCGCCCTCCAAAATGGACGCCATAGAAGCTGTGCTGGAATAAATTTAATCTGGATGAGCGCGCTTGTTTTACTTGCTCTTGCATTCGCCCCCGGCCTGGCTATAGCGCTGTATATCTATCTTAAGGATCATC